>Ga0187893_10000057_pt1 | contig 237404 bp, 192 predicted proteins | sample MA1701074metaG_FD_139574 | JGI IMG/M metagenome (GOLD analysis project Ga0187893, IMG submission 139574) | White microbial mat communities from a basaltic lava cave in the Kipuka Kanohina Cave System on the Island of Hawaii, USA - MA170107-4 metaG ...
AATGTAGCTGAATGCCGCGTCCGGCTCGACGGCGTCTCCTCGCATCCGTTCCTCCTTCTCGAACCTGGAGGTCATCGTATGCCTCGTACCATCCTCAATAGGTCTTTTTCAGCAGCCTGCTAGTGGTCCGCGGTGAGCGAATCGAGCATCTCGATCTGGTTGACAAGAGAGAGGGCACCCGGAGCGGCCTCTCGAAGTGGCGCCTCGCCGACGGGAGCCTACTCACCGAGGAGATCCGCTTCGGATCTTCAGCGCACGTGCGGCCGGAACTGTCGTCAGGGGCCGACGGGCAGGACAAGCAGTCTGCGTTGGAGACTGCGGCTAAGATGTTCGAGCGCGCGCGAGCCGAGTATCAACGGCTCTTCATCGAGGGCCTCTCCGATCCTAGCCCCGATGAGAGGGCGGCTACAGCCCGTCTGCTTACCTCTGAAGTCATGCCGGCACTCGACGGCGACACAAACCCCGAGAGCAGGGCGCTGACGCTCAAGACATTGTCCGTCCTCGCAGCCGAGGTTCGTGCTCCCCAGTCGCTGCATGAACGGCAGGACTTCGATAACGCGATGTTCCACTTCACGCGGCGGAAGTTGCTGTCCCGGAAATAGCGTGCGGCATTGCCAACGAGGTGCAAGCAGCCGAGCGGCAGAGCAAGCGACGAAGGCCAAGGACGCCCGGCGCCTAGACGAGATCATGTCCGTGAAACAGTGGACTTGCCTCAAACTTGCCTCAAACTGTTCGCGGCGAGGGGTGTTTTCGGCCAACTCGGCGAAGTGGGCGATTCGTGCAAGTGTTTCATTCCACACGAATAGAGCATCTTTGCTACCAACACCGCTGAGGGCTTGGACCGACTGAAAATCCGCGTGTCGGCGGTTCAACTCCGTCCCAGGCCACCAACCACTCAACAACTTAGCGGCAGGCGATATCAGAACGGCGCCGTTCATTGTGCCCGTTCCGAGCCGGGAGGAGGCGGAGGCGCCGTTCTCCGCCGACCCGAGCGTAGAGGCGAAGGTCCTCCCCCATCGAGCTCGAGTGGGACCCGCCGCCCCGCGGCACATCCTGACTGTGCGCAAGGCCGGCTACCGCCTGAAGAGGAGCTGAAGAGCGGTTCATCCCCGCCAATCACCAATGCCACCCCAGTGCATCTCGAGAGTTCTGGCTCCGGGCATGCCCTCCAGCTTCCTGAGCGTCGGCGGCGTAGGCTCTGCACAGGATTTTCAGATCTCGAAGGAACTCGTCGTCGGTCGTGAGCGCTGGAGTCGCGCTCGCCAAGCGGCGTAGGATTGGCCTTGGGGCGGAAGAGGTCGCGATGAGGATCGGCACGCGCATAGGGTTACGCGTTCTCGTCGGAATCGGGCTCGTCGGATGGGCGTTCGCGGCGTCGTCCGAAGTGCCCGTCCTGGTATCGACCGAATGGCTCGCGCAGAGGCTGAAGGACCCGGGCCTCGTCATACTCCACGTGGCCATGGGGCACGACGGCGCGCCGGGGGAGTTGATCCCCGGCGCCCGCGTGCTCGACTATCACGCGATCACCCAGGACCGGGACGGGCTGCCCGTCGAGTTGCCCGCCGTGGACGACCTTGTGAAGGTGTTTCAGGCCGCGGGTGTCGCGAGCGACAAGCACGTGGTGCTCTACGGCCAGGGCTGGCCGCACATGGCCGCGCGGGCGTTCGTGACCCTCGACTACCTGGGCCACGGCGCGCGCACGTCCCTGCTCGACGGAGGGCTCGAGGCCTGGAAGGCCGAAGGACGCCCGGTCGCGGAGAAACCGGCGGCGGGCGAGACCGGAGTCTTCGTCGCCAAGCCGCGTGGGGACATGCTCGTCTCGGCCGACTGGATCGCGGCTCGGCTCGCCGATCCGAAGCTGACCCTCGTGGACGCGCGACCCGCGGGGGAGTATTCGGGCGAGACCCCGCAGGATGGGCTGCGGGGCGGACACATCCCTGGCGCCTACAACCTCTACTACCAGGACCTGGTGGTGTCGCGGGAGAACCCCCGGCTGAAGGACCTCGACTACGTCAAGGGCCGATTCGCCGAGGCCGGCGCCGGCGCGGCAGGGCCCGTGGTGAACTACTGCTACATCGGGATGCGGGCCAGCTACACCTACGTGGTCTCCCGGCACCTCGGCCTCGACGCGAAGTTCTACGATCCCTCCTGGGCCGAGTGGGGCCGCCGGAACGACCTCCCGTTGAAGGACGGCGCGGCACGGCGCTGAAGCCGTAAGCGTCACGGGAAAGTCACGCCTTTGTGTTTTTCTTGCGCCTCGCGAGGTGCCCATGAGGACAGCGGCGTGGAGTCTGGCAGTCTGGGTGTCGTTCGCGTCCGGCGTTTCCGCGGCTGAGCTTCGAGGCGCCGGCGCCAGCGCTCCCGACGCCCTGCTCCAGGAGTGGGCCAGGGAGTACGGGAAGGCCAAGGGGGCCAAGGTCCTCTACGAGGCCACCGGATCCGGGGAGGGCATTCGCCGCATCAAGGCGGGCGAGGTGGCCTTCGCGGCCTCGGACGTCGCCTTGAGCGTTCCCGAGCTCCAAGGCTCTACGCTCGTGCAGTTCCCGGTGGCGCTGGGCGGCATCGTTCCGGTGGTGAACATCCCCGGAGTGGCCAAGGGCTCCCTGCGCCTGACCGGCGCGCTGCTCGCCGACGTGATGCGCGGCCGCATCCAGAACTGGAACGCTCCCGAGGTCGCGAAGGCGAACCCGAACCTGAGCCTGCCCGACCTTCCGATCAAGCGCGGGCATCGTGGCGACAAGTCGGGCTCGACCGCCGTGATGACGAGCTACCTGAGTCGGGTGAGCGCCGACTGGAAGAGTTCGATCGGGTCGGGGTTGCAGGTGGCGTGGCCGGCTGGCTCTCAGGCCTGCGAGGGTAGCGATGGCGTCGTCGAATTCCTGGCCAAGACTCCGGGTGCGATCAGCTACGTCGATTTTTCGCGCGTCAAGAGCCGCGATCTCTCGGGCGTGCAACTCGAGAACCGGGCCAAGAAGTTCGTGGCACCGTCCAAGGCCGGCTTCCAGGCCGCCGCGATCGCCTTCCCGTGGGCCCAGGCGCCCGCCTTTTCGGTGGTTCTCGTGGACCAGCCCGGCGCGGAGAGCTGGCCCGTGACTTCCGCGGTGTTCGTCCTGATGCGCCTGAACGCCGAGCCGGAGATCTCGCGCGATGTGCTGCGCTTCTTCGAGTGGGCGCTCGAGGGAGGTGCGGCGGCGGCCGAGCGGCTGAGCTTCATCCCGCTGCCGGCGCCCGTGGCCCAGACCGTGCGCGCGGGCTGGTCGCGACAGTTCAAGGAGAAAGACGGCAAGCCGCTGGCCGTGGCGAGCCTGTACTAAACTTCTGTAGACGGTCCGGGGAGGCGGTATGCTCAAGGTGGAGGTCAGGCCATGAGCAATCTGCGCACGCTGGCCGTTACCCTCTCCCTGGCAATCGTCGCCGCAGGTTCGTCGTTCGCTGGCGAAGACGAGGCGGTCTTCGTCGCCGACGGCATTCCCGTGCGTTTCGTCGAGAGGATCACCAACCGCTACTTTCCGCTAATTCCCGGCACGAAGTTCTTCTACGATGGCTTCGACGGGCGCGACAGTGCCGGCGACGTCATGTTCGTCACCTACAACACGAAGAAGATCCTGGGCGTCACCTGCACGGTCGTCCGCGACCAGGCCTTCGCCAACGGGGTGCTCACCGAGCAGACCCTCGACTGGTACGCCCAGGACACGGCCGGCAACGTCTGGTACTTCGGGGAAGACTCGAAGGACTTCGACGCTGAGGGCAACGTCGTCAGCACGCACGGCTCGTGGATAGCCGGCGTCGACAACGCGCGACCCGGCATCATCATGAAGGCCCACCCGGAGCCAGGGGACCTTTACCACCAGGAGTTCGCGCCGGGCGTCGCCGAGGACGCGGCGAAGGTGCACAGCATCAGGCCGGGATGCGTCCCCGTCGGCTGCTTCCAGGAGCTGCTCGCGATCAACGAGTTCACGCGTCTTTCTCCCGACGTGCTCGACCGCAAGTTCTACGCGCCGAACATCGGTTTCGTCGTCGGCCAGAGCCTGCGGGGCGGCGAGGAGTACCTGGCCCTGGTGCGGGTCACGACCGTGCCGCCGCCGGGGGAACCCTAGAACAGGTCCGGCCGGGTTGCGACCCCCGGGTCGAGCTCCAGGGCCTTCTTGCGGTCGGCGGCGGCCCTGGTGGTCAGGCCCTTCTTCTTGTAGGCCTGGGAGCGGTTCCAGTACGCCAGGGCCGATGCCTGGTCGGCCGTGATCGCCGACGTGTAGTCGGCTATGGCCAGCTCGGTCTTGCCCAGGCGAGCCTGGCAGACCCCGCGGTTCGTCAGGGCGACGGCGGTGCGCACGCCGCCATTGATGGCCTTCGTGTAGTCGTCCACCGCCAGGGCATGCGAGCCGCGCCTCGCCTGGGCCTCGGCCCGCTGCAGCAGGGCGTCGTTGTCGGCAGGGCTGCGCGCCAGGACTTCGTTGAAGTCGTTGACGGCCGAACGCAGGAGCTGCGGGGCCTCGGCCGGGGTCTCGCCGGCCTTGCCCGCGTAGGCGAGGCCGCGGTTCCAGTAGAGGGACGCGTCCTTGGAGCCGAGCTGTTCGGCGGCATCGAGGTCGGCGATGGCCTCGGCCCAGCGCTTGGCGTCGACGTGGAGCCGGGCGCGGCCCAGGAACGCGGCGTTCAGCTTGGGATCCAGGCGGATCGCTTCGTTCAGGTCGGCGAGGGCCCCGTCGGTTTCCTTCAGGTTCGTTCGCGCGACTCCCCGATGCAGATGGGCCTTCGCGTTGCCCGGCTCCAGGGCAATCGCCGCACCCATGTCGGCCGCCGCCTCCCGGTGCATGTTCGCGCGGGAATGGGCCAGGCCGCGGTTGTAGACTGCACGCAGCGAGCCCGGCGAAATCGCGAGGCCCCGGGTGTAGGCCGCGATGGCGTCCACCAGGAGTCCCTGGTCCAGTTTCTTGTCGCCCTCGTTCAGGTCACGGGCGGCCCACGGCCGGGCCGCCTGCTGGCGGGCGACCTCCAGGGACGCCGCCTTCTCGCGCAGCACGTACTGCTCGATGCGGCCGGCCAGGTCGTGAGCGGCGTCGCGCCAGATGTTGAAGATTTGCTCGGTGTTGAGCCCGCCCTGCCCGATCACCTTCGCGTCGAACATGTCGAACACCATCAGATGTCCCTCCAAGACGTAGCCGTGGCCCGCTGAGTACTGCCGCTCCTTCAGCTCCAGCACCATCTCCGCGTCGTCGGGCTTGCTGACCAGGCGCATCCACTTCTTGCGCTTCTCGGTGATGTGCTTCCGCACGTCGTTGGCCGAGTCCACGATCTCCTTCTGGGACTTGTCGGCCAGGTTGGCGGGCCCCGGCATCTCAGGGGTCGCGTACACGAAGATCGAGTAGGGCGTGGCGGGCGGGGGCTGCTTGTCCTTGTCCGCCGCCCAGGCGGGGGCGACGGTCAGGGCGAGAAGGACGAGGACGAGGCGAGCGTTTCCCATACGGAGAACAACGCGTAAGCCAGCCTGAAACAGGCTCATTGCAGGTTCCTCGGCACGTCCTCGGCCCATTGGCGTTCGCGGACGAGCCTGTCGTTCTCGAGGATGCGGCGCGTGAAGACGACGTGGAAGGTGGTCGCGTCGGACCGCACCTCCAGCGTGCTGCGCAGCTCGACGAGGCGGCCCGGCATCTGGATCCGGTGCGTCTCGTCGCCGCGGAAGCTCGCGTCCGCGGGGTCGTTCTCGTTCACCCGGTACAGGTTGCGCTCGGTGCTTTCGAAGCTGCGCTTCGGCACGCCGGCCTCGGCGTCGATCTCCCAGGCACACGAGGCCTTCCATTCGTAGCGCACCTCGCCGCGAATCTGGTCGCGCACCAGCTCTTGCGTCCCCGAGGGCCAGCTCTCACACTCGCCGTAGCGCGCGTCGCGCCGGCGCAGGCGCGGCTGGGGCGCCCCAAAGCTCGGAGCGGCCCTTGGGCCCGGCGGGATCACGGGCAGCGACACCGACGTGCCCTCGCCCAGGTGCAGCGACATCGTCATCTTGTGGGGCGTGGGCCAGATCATGGGGAACTGCGCGTTGCTGACCGCCAGCCGGATGCGATGGCCGGGCCGGAAGGTCCAGGTGGTGAAGTGCAGATCGAAGGCGAGGTCGGTTGGCTGGCCGGGCACGAGGGGCGCGGGTCGCAGCGGGTCCTCGCGCTGGGCCCCGTTCAGGAGGGCCGCCGCAACCAGAGATACGCGGCCGTCGGGGTGGACGTCCTCCAGGCGCGCGATGAAGTGCGCGAGCGTCGCGTCCACGCTGGCCCGGAGCCGAACACGCGGGAAGCCGACGATCTCGATGCTTTCGTCGAGGCGCGGGCTGTCGTAGACCAGGCTGCCCGCGTCGTCGGCGCGCATGTCCCCGGTGGGCTCGCCCCACCACAGCCCCGCGGCGATGCCGAACCCGGGCACGTAGCGCAGCCGGTCGATGCCGGACCTGGGCGCGGCGGACCCGAGAGCCCCATCCGGGCCGGCATGGAACGCGCGCCACTGTGTGCGCCGAATCGGCCAGTCCTCGTAACGCCAGTGGCCCGGCGTCGTCTCGAGCTGGGCGTCGGGCTCGTGGCCGTCGCGCACGAAGACAGCGAAGCTCTTCTCGGGCGGCGCGGCCGGGGGCGCCGGGCCCGCGCTCAGCCAGCGGTTCCAGAACGCGACCGCCTCCGTCCCCCACTCGTAGTTCGGGCCGGGCGACCCGTTGTTCGGCCAGGCATGGCTCCACGGCCCGATCTCCGCGCGCACCGGCGCCCCGGAGTACTCGAGCATCCTGGGCACCGCGTCGCGGTAGCCGTCGAGCAGGCCGCCAATCAGGTACGCCGGGACCTTCAGCCTGTCGGGCGCCCACTGCAGGGCGCTCTTGCGCCAGAACGGACCGTCCTGCTGGTGATTCAGGTGCGTGAAGAACCAGGGCTTCTGCTCGAAGCGGTCGCGGAAGTAGGCCTCGTCGAGCGGGTAGTCGGGCGCCCGCGGCAGGCCGTTCTCGTGGTGGATCTGCAGGTGGTAGGAGTCCACGTGGAAGGCGCCGTCGAGGAACTCGAGGCCGTCTCGATACACGTTGTCGGCGGCGTCGGCGGCCAGGATGGCCTTGAGGGCTGGTGGCTGGCGCAGCGCGACCTGGATCGCGTTGAAGCCGCCCCACGAGATGCCCCACATCCCGACGTTGCCGTTCGACCACGGCTTGGCCGCGAGCTGGCGGATGATCTCCACGGCGTCGTCCAGCTCCTGCTCGGAATACTCCCGCTCCGGGACCACACCCTCGGACGAACCCGTGCCGCGGACGTCCACCTTCACGCTCGCGAAGCCGTGGCGCGCCCAGAAGCTGTGGAGCGGGTAGTCGCGCAGGTAGAAGGAGTCTTCCTTTCGGTACGGCAGCAGCTCGAGCAGCACCGGCACGCGCTCGCCCGGCTCGAGCTTCGGAAGGAAGTAGGTGGCGGCCAGCTTCACGCCGTCCGAGAGGACGATGCTGCCGCGCGAGATCTCGAACTCGCGGCCGGCCGGTGCCGAGGCCCCGAGCGCCAGCAGCGCTATGGCCGCAGCCCCGGCCCAGGTCACGCCGCCTAGCCCAGCTTCTTCAGCAGCGCGGCTTCGAGGGCGTCCTCGATCTCGAGCAGCGCCTCCTGCTCCTTCGCGGCCGGGCTGTCCGCCGCTTTGGCCGCCGCCCGCTTGTCCCGGGCGCCGGTGCTGCGGTCGAGATCGAAGTAGGCGGCGACCAGGGCGCCCATGTCGGCCTTCGACTTCTCGGTGGCCCGTTCGAAGAAGGTGATGCCCGCGTTGTTGACGATGTAGTTCACCGCGACGGTCGCGACGATCTCCTGCTTCAGGGCGTGGCCTTCGAAGTGAGCGGCGTAGCTGTCGCGCAGCCGCTTCGGGAAGTAGGCGTCGAGCAGCGGACGGCCCTCGGGGCTGCCGGGGAAATCGGTCTCCATCAGCATCTGGAAGGCCCAGTTCTTGGTGTGGCCCAGCAGCACGGCCAGGAGCGGCCGCGGCAGGCCGCGCTTGCGCTCGGGGCTTCCGAGCAGCTCGGCGCTGGTCGGGATGGCGTCGTCGGCGCGATTCAGCGCTCCCGCGCCCACCATGTCCTCCACGAACTTGACGAACTCCTCGTAGCGCGCGGCGCTGCGGCGGCCGTCGAGGCTCAGGCACAGCGCCTGACTGGCGTTGTCGGCCAGCACCAGCTCCCCCACCTCGCCGGTCATCTCTGCCAGGATCCGGTTGCGCTCGTCGCGGCCCTTGACAACGCCCTGCTTGACCAGGACGTTCATCAGGATCTTGATGTTGACCTCGTGGTCCGAGGTGTCGACGCCTCCCGAGTTGTCCACGGCGTCGGTGTTGATGAGCCCGCCCTTCTGCCAGTACTCGAGCCGGCCGCGCTGGGTGAAGCCCAGGTTGCCGCCCTCGCCGACCACGCGAGCGCGCAGGTCCGCGCCGCCTATGCGCACGCGGTCGTTGGTGCGGTCCCCCACGTCGGCGTCGTCCTCGCCCTGGGCCTTCACGTAGGTCCCGATGCCGCCGTTGTAGAAGAGGTCCACCCGCGCCTGCAGGATGCGCCGCACCACTTCCTCCCCCGAGGCGCTGTCGGCGGAGATCTCCAGCAGCGCCCGCATCTCGGGCGAGAGCGGGATGGCCTTGGCCGAGCGGTCGAAGACGCCGCCGCCCTTGCCGATCAGCGCGGCGTCGTAGTCGCGCCAGCCGGAGCGCGGCAGGGCGAACAGGCGCTGGCGCTCCTCAAAGCTCTTCTCGACGTCGGGAGCCGGGTCGATGAAGACGTGGAGGTGGTTGAAGGCGGCCAGCAGCTTCATCACCGGCGACAAGAGCGCCCCGTTGCCGAATACGTCGCCGGACATGTCGCCGATGCCGACGGCGCTGAAGGGCTCCTTCTGGATGTCCATGCCCAGGTTCTTGAAGCTGTGCTTCACGCACTCCCAGGCGCCGCGGGCGGTGATGCCCATCTTCTTGTGGTCGTAGCCGACGCTGCCGCCCGAGGCGAAGGCGTCGCCGAGCCAGAAGCCGTACTGGTTCGACACGCTGTTGGCCGTGTCGGACAGGTGCGCCGTGCCCTTGTCGGCCACCACCACGAGATACGGATCCTCGCCGTCGTGGCGCACCACCTCGGGCGGATGCAGCACCGTGCCCTCGACGATGTTGTCGGTGATGTCGAGCAGGCCCGACACGAACTCGCGATAGCGGTCGATCAGGTACTGGTCGAGGGCCGGACGCCCGGGCACGTTGCCCTTCAGGACGAAGCCGCCCTTGGAACCGACCGGCACGATCACCGAGTTCTTCACCATCTGGGTCTTCATCAGGCCCAGGACCTCGGTGCGGAAATCGTCGTGGCGGTCGCTCCAGCGGATGCCGCCGCGCGCCACCTTGCCGCCGCGCAGGTGGATGCCCTCGAGCAGGCGCGAGTGCACGTAGATCTCGAACATCGGGCGCGGCGAGGGCATGCCCTCGACCTTGCGGCTGTCCAGCTTGATCGAGAACACGGGGCGCTCGGGGCGCTGGAACACGTTGCTGCGCAGCGCGGCGCGCACCAGGTTCGCGAGCGCCCGCAGCACCTCGTCCTCGGCCAGGCTGCGCACGGATTCGAGGGCCCGCAGGAGGCCGGCCTCGGCTGCGTCCGTGGCCGCCTGGCGGTCTCCCACGAAGTCGGGGTCGAAGCGCGCCTTGAAGAGCTGGTAGATGGCGCCGGTCGCGCCGCTGTTGCGCAGCAGCACGCCGTTCACGGTCTCCACGTTGTAGTGGGTGCGCAGCTGCAGCAGGTGGTTGCGCAGCGTGCGCAGCACCTCGACCTCGCGCCAGTCGAGCCCGGCCAGGAGCAGCAGGCCGTTCAGGGGGTCGTCGCTGGCCCGGCCCTCGTCGAGCGCCTGCAGCGCCCTGGCGAATCGTTCCTCGCCGGAGATCAGGGCCGCGATGCGCTCGACACCGGCCGACACGTCGAAGCGGTACAGGTATGCCGTGCGCGACCCCGGAAGCACAAGGGGCAGCCTCATCTCGTCGACCACCTCGAGCCCCAGGTTCTGGAGTGTGCGCAGGGTGTCGGTGAGGCCGAGGGGCTCGACGTGGTAGAGGTTGATGCTCGCCACCTGGGGCTTTTTGGCCGCGATGCGGACTTCCAGGCGTCCCTCGAGCGCCTCGAAGAAGCGTATGTCGGCGGGCACCTGGTCGGGCGGTGTTGACTCGCGGTACAAGCCGCTGCGGCTCTCCGTCCGGATGTACTTGCGGAACAGCGCGCGGCCCTCGCTCTCGCCGAACGCCTTCTCGAGAGCGACTCCGGCGCGGTCTTCCCAGGTCGTGAGCAGCGGCGTCGCCAGGGCGCGGGCCTCGTCCACCGAGACCGGGCGCTCCAGGCGTTCCGCCTCGAAATAGAAGACGAGCAGCGACACGGCGCCCAGATCGGCGGAGCCGGAGAACGAGATCGGGCCGAACTCCTCGGCGAAGCCGCGCTTCAGGTCCTCCTCGACCCGATACGAATAGCGCAGCCGCGAGAACGCCACCGAGAGCGCCACGTAGCCCGGACCGCTGCGCGAGTGGACGACGATCTCCTCGTCCGAGGTCAGGTACACGAGGCGCTCGACCACGTCCTTCAGGCTCGCGACATCCGCGTAGAACAGCTCGCGATGGGGGAAGCGATTGAAGAGCGCCCGGATCTCGCGGTAGGCGTGGGACCCGGGCGTCGCTCCGCTCTGGGTGAGGATCCAGTCGTGCTTCTGGCGCAGCAGCGGGATCTCAGCGGCCTTTTGCGTGAACGCGCCCTTGGCCATGCGGCCGAGCAGCAGCGTCGCGCCGGCGAGGGTCCCGTCCGTGGACCACTCGCGTACCACGATGTCGTCGATCGGCTCCAGGTGGTAGATCGCCTGGGCGTTGTTGCAATAGTCGATCTCGATGATGCGCGCGTCGTCGGCCTTCGGGACCAGCTTGGCCTCGACCTCCTCCAGCAGGCCCGGGAACACGACCGGCAAGAGCGCCGGGTCCTGGAACACGCCGGTGGCAGTCTCGGCGACCCGCTCGGCCTGGCCGTCGGCGCCCACGCGGTACCTCACGACGCCCTGGAACACGTAGTTGTCGGCCAGCAGCCAGTCCAGGAACGCCCGAGCGGACTCCACGTCGCCAGCGCCGGCCCCGCGGCTCTTGAGCAGCGGCTTGATGTCGCGGACGTTCCGGAGCATGTCCTGGAAGTCCTCGACCGCCGTGAACACGCACTTCAGGACCGAGTAGATCTCGTGCTCGATGCGCCGCAGGCGCTCCTTGGACTCCACTTCCTCGATCTGGAAGTGGCAGAAACACTCCTTCTGGCCGTCGTCCTTCGGGCCCCCCAGCCACGCGATGCGCTCCCACTGGCGGCGCACCGTGAAGATCGGGTGGATGGCCGAGAAAACACGTAAGCCCTGTTTGCGGAAGTAGTTCTTGAGGCTCTCGTAGATGAACGGCGCGTCGAGGGTGTGGGTCTCGACGATCGTGCTCTCGATGGGCACGCCCTGGCCGCCGCCGATTCTCCGCGCTTCGTCTTCGCCCGGGTTCCGCGCCACCACGTGGATGCCGGGCAGGCCCTTGTAGAGCTGGTGCGAAGCCGGCATCTCGCGGACCAGGAAGCGAAAGTGGCTCTGCAGGCGCCCGAGCAGCGCGGGCAGCGGCAGGCCGAGGGCGATGCGGTCGGGCATCTCGGCGAACAAGCTGGGGGCGAGCTGGAGGAGGAGGTCGCGGTCTTCGGGAGGCGCGTCGCGCTTCAAGGCTTCCGTGAGCGCCTGGAGTCGGTCGACGCGGCCCTTGGGGTCCACGGTGATCATGGGCGTCTTGGTTCCTCCTCGGAAGCCGGGGCGGACAGGGATGCTACCAGACGCCCACAGGGCCCGCCAAGCCTATAGAGGAGCGCAACTTGAATCCCCAGAACTCCCGCGTACACTAGGGGATACTTGCGCTTCGAGGTCAAGTACCCCAGTGGGCAGCCCCACGAGGTGGAGTTGTCGGGCACGGTTGCCGTGCTCGGCCGCGACCCCTCCTGCGACCTGGTCCTGAACGACGCGCGCTGCTCTCGGCGGCACGCGGTTCTGGAGGCGGGTCCGCAGGGCATCTCGGTCCGCGACGCCGGCAGCGCCAACGGCGTCTACGTCAACGGCAAGAAAGTCGAGCGCTCCCCGCTCGCGGCCGGCGACGTGGTGCGGCTGGGCGAGGTGTTCATCAAGATCCTTCCGGAAGAGGTCGTGGGCACGGTGGTGATGGCTCCCGAGGACCTGGAGGCCGTCGAGCACATGCACAAGCCCGTGGACGGCGAGCGCACCGCATCGGTACCGCCCACGCCCGTCGAGGAGATGATGCCCCGCGCCCCGTCGCCGGCGCCAACGCCCCCGCCGCCTCCACCCCCTTCTCCTCGCGCCCTGGCCCTGCCTCGCGTCCCGACACCGCAGCCAGCGCCCCCCCCGCCGCCACCTTCGCCGCCGCCGCCGCGCCCGCCAGCGCCCCCCCGCGCAGCACCCGTGGCACGACCGTCGGCGCCGATGCCGCGTCCAGCGGCGCCGGGGCCCAGCAGCGGAGGTCCGATCGACCGGCCGCTGACCGTGACGGCGCTCGCCGTGCTGTGGATGATCGGAGTCCTGTACTACCCCGTCGTCACGATCATCTCTCTGCGCGGCGTGAGCGGCATCGCCGCCTTCGCCGTCGGGGCCTTCGGCGTGCTGGCGACCCTGGTCAGCGGCATCCTGGCCTGGGGGCTGTGGGCCCGCCAGGCCTGGGCGCGTTTTCTCCAGATCGGCCTGTGCTTCCTCGGCATCCTCACCTGCGTGTTCCTCCCGGCCTGCGGCACGATCCTGGCCTACCTGTTCCGTGGCGACGTGGCGAGCCACTTCGGCGACACGCGTCCCGAAGGGCCGGGCGCGGGGGAGGACGGGCGGCTCGAGCCCTATTTCACGGCGGCCGTCGCGGGTCTGGTGGTCCTGCCCGTGCTGCTCGGCATGCTGCTCGGGTTGATCGGCGTCTTCGCCGCACCTGCCGTCCCGCCAAACCAGTAGAATCACGACCCCGGGTAAAACCATGACACGCGAAGAAGCCCTTGCTCTCTACCGCCAGATGCTCCTGATCCGCCGCTTCGAGGAGCGCTGCGCCCAGATCTACGTCGAGGGGAAGATCGGCGGCTTCCTCCACCTCTACATCGGCCAGGAGGCGGTGGGCGTCGGCGCCATGTCGCTGTTGCGACCCGACGACTACTTCATCACCTCCTACCGCGACCACGGCTACGCCCTGGCCCGCGGCACCGACCCGCGCCCGCTGATGGCCGAGTTGTGCGGCAAGGCGACCGGCATCAGCCGCGGCAAGGGCGGCTCGATGCACTTCTACGACGTCCCGCTCGGCAACTTTGGCGGCGACGGCATCGTGGGCGGCCACCTGCCCGTGGCGGCCGGCATGGGCTACGGCATCCGCCTGCGCGGCAGCTCGCAGGTGGTGCTGTGCTTCTTCGGCGACGGCGCGGTGAACGAGGGCGCGTTCCATGAGGCGCTGAACGTCTCGGCGCTCTGGGACCTGCCGGTCGTCTACGTCATCGAGAACAACCGGTACGGCATGGGCACCGCCCTCGACCGCGCCTCCTCGGTCAAGGACCTGTACCAGCGCGGCTCGGCCTACGGCATACCGCGCAAGGAAGTGAACGGAATGGACCTGGTCGCCGTGCGCCAGGTCCTGGGGGAGGCCATCGACCGCGCCCGGACCGAGAAGCGCCCGGCGCTGATCGAAGCCGAGACCTACCGCTACCGCGGCCACTCCATGTCCGACCCCGGCAAGTACCGCACCAAGGAAGAAGTCGAAGGCATGATGAAGTACGACCCGATCTACGTGTTCGGCCAGCGCCTGATGGAGCAGGAGCGGGTCAGCCAGACGGAGCTGGACGCCTTCGACAAGGAAGTCGTGGCCATCGTGGACGAGGCCGTGAAGTTCGCCGAGGAGAGCCCCTTCCCCACGGTCGAGTCGCTGTACGAGGACGTCTACGTGCGCTCGCCCTACATCTACATGAAGGCCGCCGAGAAGGACCCGGCCTGGAAGGCCGCGGAGCGCGAGGACCGCGTGCCCAAGTCCTACGCGAAACCGGCCCAGCCCGCGAAGGTGAGCTAGCCATGGCCGTCATCACGATGCGCGAGGCGTTGAACCAGGCCCTGTCCGAGGAGATGTCCCGCGACCAGACCGTGTTTCTGCTGGGCGAGGAGGTCGGCGCCTACCAGGGGGCCTACAAGATCACCCAGGGCCTGCTGGCGAAGTTCGGGGAGTGGCGCGTGCGCGACACGCCGATCGCGGAGGAAGCGATCGCCGGGATCGCGGTGGGGGCGGCCTTCACCGGCTTCCGGCCCATCGCCGAGATGATGACCTTCAACTTCTCGCTGCTGGCCCTCGACATGATCGTCAACCACGCGGCCAAGTACCGCTACATGTCCGGCGGCCAGATCCGCTGCCCCATGGTGATGCGCGGGCCCTCGGGCGCGGCCGCCCAGGTGGCGGCCCAGCACTCCCAGGCCTTCGAGAGCTGGTTTGCTCACATCCCCGGCCTGGTGGTCGCCATGCCCTCCACGCCGAAGGACGCCAAGGGCCTCCTGAAGAGCGCGATCCGCGACGACAACCCGGTGATCTTCATGGAGAACGAGGTCCTCTACAACATGAAGGGCGAGGTGCCCGACGAGGAGTTCCACATCCCCCTGGGCCTGGCCGACATCAAGCGCCCGGGCAGGGACGTGACCATCGTGGCCTGGAGCCGCTCCGTGGTGTTCGCCCAGCAGGCCGCCGAGCTGCTGGCCAAGGAGGGCATCGAGGCCGAGATCGTGGACCCGCGCACGCTGCGGCCCCTCGACGAGGACCTGATCTTCGACTCGGTGCGCAAGACGAACCGCTGCGTCGTGGTCGAGGAGGGCTGGCGCTACGCCGGCTTCGGCGCGGAGATCGCCGACCGCGTGCAGCGCGAGTGCTTCGACAGCCTCGACGCGCCCGTGGTGCGCGTCACGGCGGCCGACGTGCCGATGCCGTACTCCAAGGTGCTCGAGAAGTCGTTCCTGCCGCAGCCCGAGCGCGTCGCCGAAGCCGTCCGCCAGGTCCTGTACCGCCAGGGGTCCTAAAGGCAATGGCCATCACGAAGGTCGTCCTCGCCAAGCTCTCGCCGACCATGGAAGAGGGCACGATCGTCAAGTGGAACAAGCAGGAGGGTGACGCGATCAAGCTGGGCGACGTGCTGGCCGAGATCGAGACCGACAAAGCCAACATGGAGATGGAGGCTCTCGGCGCCGGCATCCTGCGCAAGGTGCTGGTGGCGGCCGGCGGCAAGGCGCCCGTCGGCGCCCTGATCGGCGTGATCGCGGCGCCGGGCGACGACATCGGGCCGCTGCTCGCCAGTGCGGCCTCGGCGCCCGCGGCTCCCGCCCCGGCGCCGGCCGCTGCTGCACCCGCGCCGGCTCCCGTATCGGCGCCCGCGCCGGCGCCCGCCGCGACGACGCCGCCCGTCCCGGCTCCGGCCCCGGCGCCTGCGGCCTACGCTCCAGCGCCCGTCGCCGCAGCGGGCGGCCGCGTGAAGTCGAGCCCGCTGGCCCGCAGCATCGCCGCCGACCGCAACATCCCCATCGAGCAGGTGCCCGGCAGCGGCCCCGGCGGACGCGTGGTCAAGCGCGACGTCGAATCGTGGTCCGGCGCGGCGCGCCCCGCCTCTGCAGGCCCCGCGGCCGCAGCCGCCGCTCCAGCCGCGCCGTCCATCGTGCCAGGCCAGGAGATTCCGCTCTCCAACATGCGCAAGACGATCGCCAAGCGCCTGTCCGAGAGCATGTTCACGGCGCCCCACTTCTACGTGACGATGGAGATCGCCATGGACGCCGCCGTGGCGCTGCGCGAGCAGCTCCTGAAGGGCGAGAACCAGAAGGTCTCCTTCAACGACCTGGTCGTGAAGGCGTGCGCCAAGGCCCTGGCACGCTTCCCCGCGATCAACGCGTCCTGGGGCGGCGACAAGATCGTGACCCACGGCGACGTCCACGTCGGCGTCGCGGTGGCCGTCCCCGACGGTCTCATCGTGCCCGTGGTGCGTCACGCCGACCGCAAGTCGGTGCTGGAGATCTCGCGCGAGGTGCGCGACCTGGCCGGCCGCGCCCGCGAGAAGAAGCTGAAGCCCGAAGAGTTCATGGGCTCCACCTTCAGCATCTCGAACCTCGGCATGATGGACGTGACGGAGTTCACGGCCATCATCAACCCGCCCGAGAGCGCGATCCTGGCGGTGGGCGCCGTGAAGCAGCTCCCCGTGGTCGCCGACGGCCGTATCGAAGTGGGCCAGCGCATGAGGGTGACCCTGAGCTCGGATCACCGCGTGATCGACGGCGCCCTGGCCGCGCAGTTCCTCGGCGAGGTGCGGCGCATGCTCGAGAACCCGGTCAGCCTGTTTGTATAGCCGGACGGGCGTCGCTTCTCTGCTCTTCTTCCTGAGCGGGGCCGCCGCGCTCGTCTACCAGGTGGCCTGGCAGCGCCTGCTGGCGCTCTTGTCGGGCGTGTCGAGCGTGTCGGTCGCGATCATCGTCGCCGCGTTCATGGCCGGCCTGGGCATGGGAGCCGAGTGGGGCGGCCGCCGCAGCGTGCGGATGAGCCCGGGACGGGCCCTGCTGGCTTTCGCGTTCCTGGAGCTGGGCATCGCGGGCTTCGGGATGCTGTCGCCGGCCCTCTACTACGACCTGCTCTACGGTCGCTTCGGCCATCTGTACGGCAATCCGTGGACTGCGGCCCTTTTGCACCTCCTCGCACTGCTCCCGCCGACGATCCTGATGGGCATGTCGCTGCCGCTACTGGCGCGGGCGACGGTCTCCGATGCGCCCAGTGCCGCGCGCACCATCGGCACGCTGTACGCGCTGAACGTCGCGGGCGCGGCCGTGGGCGCGCTCTTGGCTCCCTGGCTGCTGATCCGGTTCCTGGGCGTGGACGGTGCGATCTACGTGGCGGCCGCGCTCAACCTTGTCGCGGGCCTAACGGCACTCGCGCTGGCCACCCGGCTCGTCGGCGGAGTGGAAGCCGAAGCCGAGGCCGGGAGCGCCGCCAGCGGTGTCGAGCCCGTCTCGTTCCGGCTGTGCCTGCTGCTCTACGCGCTATCGGGCTTCTGCGCCATCTCCCTGGAGATCCTGTGGTTCCGGATCGTGGACGTGGGCGTGCGCTCGTCGGCGTTCAGCTTCGGCACGCTGCTGGCGATCTACCTGGCGGGCCTGGCGTCAGGGGGCTACGCGGCGACCTTGGGCGTCGGCAGAGTGCGGCGCCCGGTGCGTGTCTTTCTGCTGTGCCAGTGCGCCCTGCTGCTGTACGCGGGCGCGGCCGCGATCGCCCTGGTCCATCTTCCGGCGGACTTCCCGCTCTTGTCCTGGCTGACTCGCTACTGGGAAGGCGACGACGGCCGGCTGCTGCTGGGCCGGCGCGGCGGTCTGGGATCCCTGCTGGCACTGTATGGAGCCTTTCCAGCCGCGCTGTTCGGCCCCGCGACGTTCCTGATGGGGTTCTCGTTCCCGGTCCTGCAGCGTGCGGTGCAGGACGATCCGCGCCTGAGCGGCCGTCGCGTCGGCGCCCTGCAGGCCGCCAACATCCTGGGCTGCATCGCCGGGGGCCTGTGCGTGGGCCTCGTCGCCTTCGACCGCCTGGGCAGCGCGGGGACCTTGCGCGCGGTGGTCCTGATCGGCCTGGTGTTCGCGGCCGTCGGCATCGCCCGCTACGGCGCCCGGACCTTCGCGCCGTGGGCGTTCGCCCTGGGCCTGGTCGCCCTCGCGTCTCCCACGGCCATGCAGCTCTGGCTGCGCCTGCACGGCGCACAGCACGCCCAGCAGAGCCTGCTGGGAGAGGACGCCTCGGGCGTCGCGGCACTCGTCCCGATCAAGGTGAACACGCTGAAGCTGATGGTCGGAGGGCACGACCACAGCGTGATCCCCTACCAGGGCGTGCACAGCCTGCTGGGCGCCGTGCCCGCGCTGCTGCATCCCCGTCCGCAGCGCGTCGCGCTGATCGGCCTCGGCTCGGGCGACACCGCCTGGGCGGCGGGCCTGCGTCCCGAGACCGAGAGGCTCGATGTGTTCGAGCTGGTGGGCGCCGAGCTGGGCCTGCTGCGCGCACTGGCGGCTCGCGGCGCGCCCCGCGAAGTGAAGGCGTTCCTGGCCGACCCGCGAGTGCGCGTGCGTGTCGAGGACGGCCGCCACGCCCTGCGCCAGACCGCGGACCGCTACGACCTCATCGAGATGGACCCCCTCAAGCCCGAATGGGCGATGAGCGGGCACATCTACTCCCGCGAGTTCTTCCTCATGGTACGCGAGCGCCTGGCCTCCGGCGGCTTGTTCTGCGCCTGGACGCCCACCACCCGCGTCGAGCGCACGCTCGAGTCGGCTTTCCCCCACGTGCTGTACGTACAACTCATGGGACTGCCCGTGGCCCTCGCCTCGCGCGACCCGCTCGTTCTGGACCTGGCCGCCGCCCGCGAGCGCCTCGAGCGCCCCGCCACGGCCGACTACCTCGGGCCACGGCTGCTGCGCTACACGCGCGCATACCTGGAGGACGCGGAACTCCTGCCGCCGTCCCCGTCACCGGGCACCCTGAACACGGACCTGCGGCCCAGGGACGAGTTCGCGGGTCCCTGAAGCCTCGCTGACGCTGCTCATATACTTGGCCCCGTGCCACGCTACCCCTACGACATCCTGCTCGCGGGCATCGGCATGGGCGGTCCAGCTCACACGACCCTGGAGACGCTGCGTCTGCTCCGGCGGGCTCGCATCGTCTACACGCTCTCGATGCATGAGGCCTGGCTGCGCCGTGTCTGCCGACGCGTGGTCTCGCTCGACGACCACTACTACACGGGAGAAGAGGACGGCCGCGTGTATCGCAGGTTGGCGGACATCGTCCTCGAGGAAGCGAGGCGCGGCGCGGGCGTCGCCTTCGTGGACGACGGCCATCCGTTGATCTACGACGACATGTGCCAGGACGTCCTGCGCCGCGGCCAGCGCCGTGGGCTCCGCGTGACGGCGCTTCCCGCCGTCTCCTTCCTGGACACGATGGTGGCGCAGTGCGGGGTTCCCTTCGGAGCCGAGGGATTGCAGGTCGTCGAAGCCACCACCCTGGTCGCCGCGCGCCAGATCCTGAATCCGCGTTTCGAGACGCTGGTCGCGCAGCTCGGCTGGTTCGGCCAGTCCCTGCTGGTCGAGGTCAGGGCACACGCGCCGGACCGCTTCGATCCCCTCGTCGCGTACCTGCGGCGGTTCTATGCGCCCGAGCAACGCGTCCGCATCCTGCGGATCCGCCAGTGGCCGAGGGACACGGACGCCGTCGTCGCCTGCCGACTGGACCGGCTGGGCTCACAGCATCGGCGCATTCCCACCGACGCGACCCTCCACATTCCCGCGCTCCTGAGCCCGGCCGAACACGACGATGCCTTCGTGCGCAGTACGACCGATCGCGACCAGCTCGCGAGAATCGCCCGGGTCTAGCTCGATGACCAGAAGCCGCCTGGCAGCGGCGGCGGCCCTCCTCTGGTTGGCCCAGCCGGGCGCGGCGGCAGAGCCGGAACGGTTCCAGGAGCGCTTCAGCTTCCGCCATTACGGCGACGAGCACGGCCTCTCGAACCTGGCGGTCACCGCGCTGGTCCAGGACGGAACGGGATTTCTGTGGGTGGGCACCCAGGATGGCCTCTTCCGTTTCGATGGCCGCGACTTCGTGCGCTTCGGCCGCGAGGCGGGCCTGCCCAGCAGCTTCGTCCAGGCACTCCACCTCGACGCGAATGGCGCACTCTGGATCGGCACCGGCGCCGGCCTCGCGCGGCACCTGGAGCGCGGCTTCCGTTCTTTCGGTCCGGCGGACGGCATCCCGGCGGCCAAGGTCCCCTGGCACGGCATCGCCAGCGACGCCACGGGCCGGCTACACGTCGCGACCGAATCCGGCCTGTTCGTCCTCCGCGACGAGCGCTTCGAAGCGCTGGATCTGGGCCCAGCTTGGAAGGGCCGCGTGACCGCGCTCGGCGCCACGACCGATGGCGCGCTGTGGATCGCGGGCAGCGGCCGGCTGGCGCGCTTGCTCCAGGGCAACCTCGAAAGCTGGGGCCCCGAGGCGGGGGTCCCCCGGGGGCGCATCGATCACGTGCTGGCGGGCCCAGGGGGCGAGCTCTGGGTGCGCAGCGCCAACCAGTTGGTCTCGCGCAAGCCCGGCGAGCGAACCTTCACGGAGCGGGGCAGCGGCCTGGGGCCGGCCAACTACTTCGGAACCTTGTACCTGGATCGGGCCGGGGACCTGTGGGCGACGAGCGACCTGGGGGTCGCGCGGCGCCTCACGGACGGCTCCTGGGACGTCGTGGACCAGCGGCGCGGACTCACCTCCAGCGCCGTCAACGCGCTCATCGAAGATCGAGAAGGCCTGCTGTGGGTCGGGCTGGCCGGCGCCGGTGTCGATGCCTGGCACGGCTACCCGTCCTGGACCGCCGTGACGACCACAGAGGGGCTGAGCAACGACACCGTCTGGTCCATGGCCCGCGGCGGCGATGGCGCGCTCTGGGTGGGCACGGATGCGGGGCTGAACCGGCTGGATCCCGCGACGGGACGCTGGCGCACGCTGTTGCCCGCCGACGGCCTCGCCGGTCTGTGCGCCTACTCGCTGCGAGTCGGGACACAAGGCGAGCTCTGGGTGGGCTTCCTGCCCGGCGGCGTGTCCCGGGTGGACACCCGCAGCGGCCGGATCGAAAGCTACGGAGTCGCCGACGGTCTCGTCGGCGACCGCGTCTACGCGGTCGCGCCGACAGCGGACGGTGGGCTGTGGGCGGGCACCTCGGGCGGCCTCTACCGCGCGGCACCGCGCGCCGGGCGCCTGCGTTTCGAACGCGCCTTGATTCCCGGCGGCCAAGGCGCCGGCCCCGACGAGAGCTTCGGCGCCCTGCTGGTCGACGGCGCCGGCCGCGTCTGGGCCGGCGGCCAGCACGGCCTGGCCCTTTTGGAGGGCGGCCGCTGGAGACGCTTCTCCACCCGCGACGGGCTGCGCGACGATTTCGTCTACTACCTCACGGCCGAGCCTGGGGGGGCGCTGTGGATCGGGTACTGGGAGGCGATGGGGGCAAGCCGGCTGGAGCTGCGCGACGGGACGCCGAGCTTCCGCCACCTCGATACGCGCAGCGGTCTGGCCTCGGACGCCGTCGAGTTCCTGGGCACGGATCGGCGGGGGCGCACCTGGCTGGGCACGAGCCGTGGCGTGAACGTCCTGGAGGGCGGCCGCATCGAGCACTACTCGAAAGGCGACGGGCTGGTCTGGGACTCCTGCAACACCTTCTTCGAGGATCCCGACGGCGGCTTCTGGATAGGGACCACACGTGGCTTGTCGCGCTTCCGTCCACATCCGCGCCCGGCTCTCCCGCCTCCCGGCGTGGCGATCCTCGAGGCGAAGCTCGGAAGCGCGCCCGTGGCCCTGGACCAGGCGGCCGACGTGGACTATGGGGCGCGCGACTTCGAGGTGTCGTTCGCGGCCCTGGCCTTCCGCAAGGCCGAGCAGAACCGTTTCCGCTACCGGCTTCGGGGACCGGGCGAGAGCGAGGCGGAGACCGAGACGGCGCGTCGCGACGTGCGCTACGCGAAGCTACCCGCGGGCCAGTACGTGTTCGAGGTCCGGGCGCGCAACGCCGCTGGACTGTGGAGCCAGGAGCCCGCGAGCCTCCGCTTCCGGATCCGGCCGCCCTGGTACCAGACCTGGTGGGCGCTCGCGAGCGGCGCGCTCCTGGCCCTCGCCGGCGGCGCCTTGGCGTTTCGCCGCCGCGTCGCGTACCTGATCGCAGCCCGGCGGGAGCTGGAGGCCGCGGTCGCCGAGCGCACCCTCGCGCTGCAGCGGGAGAAGACGACCGTCGAGGAACAGGCCCAGGCGCTGCTGGCGGCCGGCGAGGAGCGCCGACGTTTCTACGCCATGGTGGTGCACGACCTCAAGAACCCGCTGACCCCGATCCTCGGTGGCCTGGAGCTGGCGGAGGCCCGCCTGCCCGCGGACGCACCCGCACGCTCGGCCCTCGCGGTGGCGCACCGGTCCGCCAATCGCATGCTGCTGCTGGTGGAGCACTTCACCACTGCGCTGCGGGCCAGCTCCCGCGATGGTGGCCGCGGACTGGACTGGCAGGGCTTCGGGGCTCACGACCTGGTCTCGGACCTGGCTCTCACCTACGCCGGTGTCGCGCGCAAGCAGGGGATCCTGTTGTCCGTGGACGGGGCGCCGGTCGACGAGGGCTGGGTGCCGCCCCGCGGCGGCCCCCTCGTCAATTCCCCCGCGGAGGCCGCCTACTTCGCCGTCGAGAACCTTCTGAGCAACGCGCTCAAGTACGCCGCAAGCGAGATCCGGATGAGCGTCGCGGCCGACGCCGAGGTGGTGCTGGCCGTTGAGAACGACGGCCCTTCCATAGCCGACGCCGACAAGGAGCGTATCTTCGGCATGTTCGAGCAGCTCAGGGACGCGCGGCCCGGCACGGGGGTCGGGCTCGCGAGCGCCCGCCGCCAGGTCGCGGACGTCGGCGGCCGCATCGTCGTCCGCGACGTTCTACCGCGAGGAGTGCGTTTCGAAGTGCGGTTGCCGCGCCTCGATCCGGCCCGGCCGGGCTAGCCAAGCGCCTCGGGCGAGGACTACCAGGCGATGCCGTAGTCCTCGCCGTGGTGGCTCGAGCCGCCCCACAAGCTGCCGTGCTGGCGGTCGAAGAAGATCGCGTTGATCGGGCCCGATGTGCGTTCCTGGAAGTCCATGCGGTAGCCCATGCGGCGCAGCTCGTCGCGGACCCAGCCGGGCATCGCCTGGTTCAGCGTGATGCGTCCCGGCTCGCTCTCGTGGACGCCGAACGAGTTGCGCATCTGGTAGCTGTTGAAGTTCGGCGCCTCGCAGGCCTCCTGCACGGTCATGCCGAACTCGACCACGTTCAGGAAGAACTGCAGCAGGTTCTGGTCCTGCGCGTCGCCGCCCTGCACGGCGAAGGCCAGGAACGGTGCGCCATCCTTCAGCGCCAGGCTGGGCGTCAGCGTGACCCGTGGCTGCTTCCCCGGAGCCACCACGTTGTACGGATTGTCCGCGGCATCGAGGACGAAGCTCTGGGCGCGCTGGCTCATGCCGATGCCCGTGCGTCCCGCGATCACTGCGGGCACCCAAGCGCCGCTGGGGGTGACCGATACCACCCAGCCCTCGGCGTCGGCGGCTTCGATGGACGTGGTGCCGCCGAAGAAGTTGGCGTAGGGGGCTTCCGAGCGCCCGCGCTTTTCGGGACCCTGCTTGGGCTTGGGCGCCCCGTCGGTGCGCCATTTCGCCAGCAGCTCGGCGAAGGGATTCACGCCGCCCTGGAATGGGTACGGGTCGCCGGGACGCACGTCGGGGTCGTTGCGCTCGGCGCTCATGCCCGCAAAGCGCTTCCTGCCGTACTCCTTCGACAGCAGGCCGGCCACGGGCTCCTCCGGCGCGAACGCCGGGTCGCCGTAGTAGAAGTCGCGGTCCGCGAAGGCCATGTTCATCGCCTGATACACGGTGTGGACGTAGCGCGCGCTGTTGTAGCCCATGCCCTGCAGGTCCGCGTTCTCGAGCAGGTTGAGCGCCTGGAGCATCGCGGGGCCCTGGGTCCAGACGGTGAGCTTGTAGACGTCGATGCCCTTGTAGGTGGTCTTGACCGGCTCCTCGACCTTTACCTTCCAGCGCGCGAGATCGCCCTTCGTGATCATGCCCCCCTGCTCGGCGAAGCCGCGAACCAGCTCGTCGGCGATGTCGCCCGTGTAGAAACGCTCGTGGGCGGCGTAGATCGCCTGCTTGCGGTCCCTGCCCGCCTGGAGAGCCTGCGCCTCCGCCTCGACCAGCTTGCGCAGGGTCGCCGCCAGGTCGGGCTGCTTGAAGATCTCGCCAGCCGCAGGCGCCTCGCGGCCCTCCCCGGGATGCGTGAGGAACACGGCCTTCGAGTAGGGCCACTGTTTCAGGTGGTCCTTCTGGCGCTCGATCGTATTCGCGAGCTGGGCCTCGATCGGGAAACCGTCGGCCAGCTGGATGGCGGGGCCCAGCACCTGGGCCAGCGACAGGCGTCCCCACTCGGCCAGCATGGTCATGAGGCCGCCGGGCGTGCCGGGTGTCACCGCCGACAGCGGGCCGTACTCGGGCGGAGCCACGAGCCCCTTGCCCTTGAACAGCTCGGGCGTGTACCCGGTCGGCGCGACGCCGAGGGCGTTGATGCCCAGGACCTGCCGCGTCTGCGGGTTGAAGACGAGCGCCTGGGTCTCGCCGCCCCAGCCGAGGGTGTCCCAGAGCGTCGAGGTCGCCGCCAGCATCGCGCAGGCCGCGTCCACGGCGTTGCCGCCCTTCTGGAAGGCCATGGCGCCCGCGGTGGCGCCCAGGGGCTTGCCCGTGATGGCCATCCAGTGACGGCCGTGCAGGGGCGGCTTGTAGGTCGCCGCGCGGCCGGTGTCCATCAACGCACCCAGCGACGCGACCACGACCGCCGCAAGAACCGCGCGCGCCAAGCGCATGCTTCCCTCCCCATGCTGGGCCGCATTCTGCGTGCTACGCTTCCCTGACCGCAAGCCGAGGAGCGCTCGTGCACCACCCGAAGAAGATGGCCATCCTGGTCGGAGGCGGCCCCGCCCCGGGGATCAACAGCGTGATCGGCGCCGCCACGATCCGCGGCGCCCTGGAGGGCGTCGAGGTGCTGGGCATCCGCGACGGCTTCGAGTGGATCATGCAGGGCAACGTGGACCACGTCACGCCGCTGACCATCGACGAGGTCAGCCGGATCCACTTCCGCGGCGGCTCCCACATCGGCATCTCGCGCGCCAACCCCACCGACGACCCCGAGCGGCTCGAGGCTGCGGTGATCTCGCTCCTGCGCCTCAACGTCAACATGCTGCTGACCATCGGCGGCGACGACACCGCCTACTCGGCTCTCAAGCTCGAGCAGAAGGCGGGCGGCCGCATCCACGTCGTGCACGTGCCGAAGACCATCGACAACGACCTCGACCTGCCGCCCCACGTGGACACCTTCGGCTTCCAGACCGCGCGCCACATCGGCGTCGACATCGTGAAGAACCTGATGGTGGACGCAAAGACCACCTCGCGCTGGTACTTCGTGATCGCCATGGGCCGCAAGGCCGGCCACCTGGCCCTGGGCATCGGGAAGGCCGCCGGCGCCACGCTGACGCTGATCCCCGAGGAGTTCCCGAGCCCCAGGATCCGGCTCAAGGTGTTCGTGGACACCCTGGTAGGGGCGATCATCAAGCGCCTCTCCTACGACCGGCGCGACGGCATCGCCGTGATCGCCGAGGGCGTCGTGCTCTCGATCGACCCGGACGATCTGGCGCAGGTCGAGGGCGTCGAGCGCGACGCCCACGGCCACGTGCGCATCGCCGAGGTGAATATCGGGGAGATCCTGAAGGAGCAGGTCCAGAAGCGCCTGCGCGAGTTCGGGATCAAGACCACGATCGTGGCCAAGAACATCGGCTACGAGCTGCGCTGCGCCGACCCGATCCCCCTCGACATGGAGTACACCCGGGACCTCGGCTACTGCGCCGCCAAGTACCTGCTGTCGGGCGGCAACGGCGTCATGGTCTCGATGCAGGGCGGTCACTTCGTGGCCGTGCCCTTCGGAGACCTGGTGGACAAGGACACGGGGCGCACCAAGGTGCGCCTGGTGGACATCCACTCCACGCGCTACGCGATCGCGCGGCGCTACATGATCCGGCTGCGCCGCGACGACTTCGACGACGCCCACGAGCTGGCGAAGTTCGCCGCCACCTGCGGCTTGAACCTGGCCGAGTTCCGCAAGGAGTTCGAGTACCTGATCCAGAGCGAGCCGCCCGGGCTCGTGCTGGACCCGGACAGGCACGGTTTCACCGCGGACGCCCCGGCGGGCTAGCCGGGACCGCTCGTTCGCCATGCGCCTCGTCGCCACGGGCCTGCTCGCCGCCTCGGCCGTCACGGCCGGCATCGCGCCCGACCGCGCCGAACCCGGATCGGTCGAGGCGATCGCGCGCTTCACCAGCGAGCCGCGCTTCCTGAGCCCGTGGGTGTCGTACGTGCCGGACGTCGCGGGTGTGCCGTCTCCAACGCGCCATCTGGGCCACCTGGCGGGCGCCCCTGGCGAGTTGACCCGCTCGGGGAAGATCCAGGGCTACATGCGGGCGCTGGCCGCGGCCTCGCCACGCGTGCGGGTCTTCACGATCGGCAAGACGGAGGAGGGCCGCGAGATCGTGCTGGTCGCGATCGCCGACGAGGCGGGCATCCGCGATCTCGAGCGGCTGAAGGCCGCGACGGCAGCCCTGGCCGACCCGCGCCGGACGAGTCCGGACGCGGCGGAGCGCATCATCGCGACGGCGAGGCCGATCTACTACTTCAACCACGGCCTGCACTCCGACGAGTCGGGCAGCGCCGAGATGTCGATGGAGCTGGCCCATCGGCTGGCCGTCTCTGAGCAGCCGATGATCCGGGCCATCCGCAGGAACCTGGTCGTGCTGCTGAACCCCGTCGCCGATCCCGACGGTCGCGACAAGCTGGCCGACTGGTTCCACCGCTACCTCAAGGGCAAGACCGACTACACCGCTCTACCGCGCCAGTCGCCGCCGTATTGGAGCCGCTACGTCTACGTGGACATCAACCGCGACGCCCACCAGCAGGCCTTCGCCTTGACGCGGGCCGTTCACGGCATGTTCCACGCCTGGCACCCGACGGTCGTCCACGACCTGCACGAGTCGATCGCGCTGCTGCAGACCTGGAACGGCACGGGCCCCTACAACCCGCACCTCGAGCCGATCGTGACCAGCCAGTTCCTCGAGATGAGCTTCCACGAGGTCACGCGCCTGACCGCGATGGGCATGCCCGGCGTCTGGACCTGGAACTTCGGCGAAGGCTTCGGTCAGCACTACCTCGATTCCGTGGCGATGAACCACAACGCCATCGGGCGTGGCTACGAGACCTTCGGCAACACCACCGCCGAGACGGTGGACCGGCAGCTGCGCGGCGGCGGCGGCGAGCAGGAGGAGTACCTGAGCCGCGAGTGGTACCGGCCGATGCCGCCGCCTCGGCGCTTTCGCTGGTCGATGCGCGACAACTTGAACTACCAGCAGACCGCCGCGCTCGCGATCCTCGACTGGAGCTCGCGCCACGCCGGGGACATGCTGCGGAACTTCTACCGGACCGGGTACAACTCGTGGCGCCGCGGCGTGACCGAGAAGCCCTTCGCCTACGTGATCCCCGACGCGCCCGAGGACCGCCTGCGCGTCGCGGGCCTGCTGAACCGGCTGCTCGACCAGAAGATCGAGGTCGGCCGACTGCTCGCCGACCTCGACACGGCCGAGGGCCGCTTCGGGCGGGGCAGCTTCGTCGTGAAGCTCGACCAGCCGTATCGCAACTACGCCGTGGACGTGCTCGAGCCCCAGCGCTTCCCCGACTCCGAGCACATCCCCTACGACGACGTGTCGTGGGCGTTCCCGGTGGGTTTCGGCGTCGCGGCCGTGCGCATCGACGACGAGCGTGTCAAGAGCGCGGCGACCGAGCCCGTGAAGGCGCACGTCGCCCCAACCGGCTCGGTCTCGGGAGCGGGACCCGTCTTCCTGCTCCGCGACACGGAGCAGGAGGCGCTGCTCGCGGCGCGTTTTCGACTGGCGCGCTTCGGCGTCGAGATCGCGGAGGCGGCCTTCCAGGCGGACGGCGTGGCGTATCCCGCCGGCTCGTGGATCGTCCCGGCCCAGGACGGCGTGGCCGAGACGCTCGCGGCGCTGAGCCGGGAGCTGGCCCTCGACTTCGCCTCGGCGCCGGCCGTGCCGGACGTCGCGCGTCACACAGCGGCGCTGCCACGCGTCGGCGTGTGGGTGCCGTGGGCTGACACGGACTCGATGGGCTGGATCCGCTACACGCTCGACCGCCAGAACGTCCCCTACGCGTATCTTCGCGACGAGGACGTGAGGGCCGGGAGCCTGAAGGACCGCGTGGACATCGTCCTGTACGGGCCTTTTTCCCGCCTCAGCCAGTTGTCGGGCCAGATCCACGGCATCGCGCCCACGGCCGGTCCCATGCCCTTCGAGGCCACGCCGGAGTTCCCGAGCCTCGGCCAGCCCGTCGCGTCGTCGGACATCACCGGAGGTCCGGGTTACGTCGGCCTGGAGGCGCTGCGCCTCTTCGTGGAAGAGGGCGGCGTGCTTGTGACCCTGGGCACGGGCTCGACCCTCGCCCTGGAAGGTGGCCTGGTGCGCGGAGTGCGGCGGGCGGCGGCCGCCTCCGTGTTCACACCAGGGTCCGAGCTGCGGATTCGCTTCGACCGTTCCTCTCATCCGCTCGCCTACGGCTACGGCGGCGAGACCTCTGTCTTCCGCAGCGCGACGCCGGTGTACGACGTCCCGAAGCACTGGCTGGAGATGGCGTATTGCTCGTCATGCCTGGACGGACCCGACGACCGGCGCCCCATGGTGGCGAGCTGGGGCGGCACGGGAGCGATGCTGGTGAGCGGAGGCATGCGCGGCGAGGACGAGCTGCGCGGCCGGCCCGCGATCCTCGACCTGCCCGTGGGACGCGGGCACGTGGTGGCCTTCAACTTCAGCCCGATCCACCGGGACATGAACCGCTCGGACCACCGCCTGCTCTGGAACGCGATCTTGAACTGGAACGCGCTGCGCTGAGAACGGCCGGCGCTCAGGCCTTCGGCGCTCCGCTCGAGAACTGGCGCACCAGCGCCACCAGGTCGCGGACGCGGAACGGCTTGGCCAGGAACGCGTCGGCCCCGATCTCGGCCGCGTAGGCCCCGGCGTCACGCGCCGCCGTGACGACCACGATCGGCGCCCTGGGCTCCGGCAGGGCCTTGTACGCGGCCGAGAACTCCCAGCCGTTCATGCGCGGCATGCGCATGTCGAGCAGGATCACGCTGGGCTTCGATTTCGCCAGCAGTTCCAGGGCCCGGCGCCCGTCCTCGGCCGTCGTCACGTCGAAGCCCGCGTCTCCCAGCGCGATGCGCACGAAGTCGCGGATGCCTTCGTCGTCGTCGATCAACAGGATGCGCTTGCGGCTCATGCCTCTTTGAGGGGCAGGGTGACGCGCAGCCGCGTGCCCCCCGCGGCGGGCGACTCGGCCTCGATGCGGCCGCCGTGCAGCTCCACGATCTGCCGGCTGATGTAGAGGCCGAGCCCCATGCCCCCGAAGTGCTGCTCGGGGTGAGCCTGGTAGAAGCGTTCGAACATGCGCTCGCGCAGCTCGGCCGGCACGCCGATGCCAGGGTCGGTCACTTCGATCCGCAGCTGGCCGGCGCGGGCTTCGAGCTCGATCTCGATCTTCCCGCCGTCGGGGCTGTACTTGATCGCGTTGTCCACCAGGTTGGTGACCACCTGCTCCAGCCGCATGGGATCCACGACGGCCGAGAGCGTCGTGGGGCCGCGCAGCTCGATGCTGTGGCGCCGGGTCCGGGCGCGCGCGTTCTGCGCCACGCTAGCGGCGATGGCCGCCACGTCGGTGGGCTCGGGCTCGAGCACCAGGCGGCCCGCGTCCAGCCGCGAGATGTCGAGCAGCTGCGACACCAGGCCGGCCAGCTTCTCGGTCTGGCGGTCGATCGCGCGCAGCGCCACGTCGAGGCGCTCCGCCGTGGGGGTCTCGTTGCGTTCGAGCTGCTCCAGCAGCACCTGGGCGAAGCCGCGCAGGCTGGTCATGGGCGTCTTCAACTCGTGGGCCGCCACCGACAGGAACTCGTCCCGCACCTCCTCGGCCCGCTTGCGCTCGACCACCTCCCGCTGCAGGCGCTGGTTGGCCTCCACCAGCTCCGCGGTGCGCTCGGCCACCCGGCGCTCCAGGCTCTCGTGGGACTGGCGCAGCTCCTCCTCCATGCGCTTGCGCTGGAAGAACTCGGGAATGCTGGTGGACGCAGCGCCCCGCGCCGGGCGGCTCTTCGACTCGGGGCCGCCGTTTTTGGCCGCGTGGCGCGTGAGGTGCTCTTCGATGCACGACGGGGGCGCCATGATGAAGCGGCAGTGGCTGCCCCCCGAAGCCAGGCACTCGATCTCGACGGCCACCAGGGGCAGGCCGAAGCTCTCCTCGCACCAGCCCGAGGAATAGCCGGCGTTCATGACGCACACCGGGAACTCGCTGCGCCGCCCGCGCTTCAGCCAGGAATCGGATTCGAAGGAGTAGGGGTGGTCGTAGATGAGGAAGTAGTCAAGGTCGGCGCTGGGACGCGACTCGGGGAAGATGTCCACGAAGGCCCAGCCCGAGTAGGAGAAGTGCACGGGCCCCGCGGAGAGCTTCTCGATGGGGTCCTCGAGGCCGAGGCGCTGCTGGAAAGCCCGGGCGTCGGCCTTCCCGATGGCATGGGCCACGTCGAAGAGCAGGTTGCTCGCGACACCGCGGGCGACCTCCGCTCCCTTGTCTCGGTACAGCGAGGTCACGAGGTCGAAGAACTCCACGGACATCGAGGCCGCGCGCAGCAGGATGTAGCGCTCGCCCGCGATGGAGATGGTGCCGGTCTCGGGGTCCTCTTTGCGGTCCTCGAAGTAGCGCGCGACCTGCTGCTGGGCCCGCAGGAAGATCGCCTCGATCGGCTGGGGCACGCGCACCGTGGTGAGGCGGCGGGGCGTCGGGCGCCGGCGGGCCGCGGCTCGCCGGCGGGCCGGCGGGCTGCGTCGCGGACGCGTGTGCTTCGGCGCCAAGCGGGCTACCGCGCGCCGGGCAGGAGGACCCGCTCGATGCGGCGGTCCGGGACGAGCCACATCACGGCCACCACGACGTAGAGCGCGCAGGCCAGGGCTCGGCTCGCGAAGGCCAGCGGGATGGCGACCGCGTAGAGGAGGATGGAGAGCTTGCCCTTGAAATCGGACCCGACCGCGGCGGCGAGCTCGGACTGGGGTCCGTGGTGCTCGATCAGGGCGCGGGTCAGGATGGTGTACGCGCAGCCGGCCGCGAGCAGCACGAAGCCGTAGAGGGCCACCGGCTGGGCCGCGAAGCTGTTCTCCCCCATCCAGGCCGTCGCGAAAGGCACGAGCGACAGCCAGAACAGCAGGTGCTGGTTGGCCCACAGGATCCGGCCGTTGACCTGGCGGACCGCGTGCAGCATGTGGTGGTGGTTGTTCCAGTAGATGCCCAGGTACACGAAGCTCAGCACGTAGCTCAGGAACACCGGGACCAGAGGGCGCAGGGCGAGCAGCTCGGCCTCGTGGGGGACCCTCAGTTCCAGCACCATGATCGTGATGATGATGGCGATCACGCCGTCGCTGAAGGCTTCCAGGCGGCCCTTGCTCATGCCCCCTCCGAGTGCCGCCGATTCTATCGCGCGCAGCCCGACCCGGCCCAGGGAACGCGCGAACGGTACGCGTCGTACTATCCGAAAGCGCAACAAACCATGCAGACCGCGATGCGGGTCGTCCTCCTGGCCGTAGCGCTCCTCGTGGCGCAGGCCGTCCTGGGCTCGGCCCTGCTCGCGAACGCCGAGGGCGCCGAGGCCTCTCTGCCCCTCGTCCTGCTCTCGAACCTGCTCGCCGCCTGCGTCTACGTCCGCCTGGCCCAGCGCTCGCCGGGGCGCGGCGGCGCCCTGCTGCTGCTGCTGCTCGCGGTCGCGTTCGGCCTTCCAGCGCTGAATCTCGCAGAGGCGGCGCTCTTCGACATCGGCCTGCCCCGCGACCAGCTGCTTCCGCTCTACGGCTTCAGCTTCCTCGTCGCGGTGGCGGCGGCCCTTGCGGCGGCAGCGCTCGTGGGCAAGCTGCGCGGACCCGGCGAGCAGCCGCTCGCGAGTGTTCCGCTGACTCCCCTCCGCCTGCTCGCCTGCGCACTCGCCTACGTGGCCTTCTACTTCGCGGCGGGCATGCTGGCCTGGCCGTTCCTCAGGCCCTTCTACGAGCTGCGGGCGCAACCGCCCGAGTCGCTGGTCGCGCTCGTCCAGGTCTTCCGCGGGGCCGCGCTGGCGACGATCGCGTGGGGCATCGCCCGCCACGAGACCGGGGGCCGGAGCGCTGCCGCGCTGTCCGCCGCTCTCGCGCTGTCGATCGTCGGGGGCGTGGCGCCGCTCCTGCTGCCGAATCCCTACCTGCCCGAGGCGATCCGGCACGTCCACCTGGTGGAGGTCGGCGTGTCGAACTTCCTGTTCGGCGTCGCGGCGATACGCCTCTTGCGGCCTGCCCCCTAGAAGGCGTAGTTCAGGCCGAGGTTCCAGCTCGGCTTCTGCGCGACCAGGCCCTGGTTGCCCCAGGGGATGAGCACGTAGGCGGTGCCCAGGAACTGGCCCGAGATCCGCACCTTGCCGCCGAGGTTCACGAAATACAGGCTGTAGTTGTTGCGCACGGCGCGAAAGTTGCTGACGTTGAAACTGTCGCCGGTGATCGGCGAGCGAACGGTGGCCAGCACGCGCGTGGCCTCGAAGCCCTGCACGTCCATCAGCCGGCGCGCCAGCAGCTCGGCCGAGAGCGTAAGCCGGTTCGGGACCGCGCGCACGTCTACGCCGATCACGCCGCGCGCTTCGTCGAAGAGCACGTCGTTGCCGCCGAAGTACGCCAGGGTGAAGTGGGGCGCGATCGTCCCCGTCTCGTAGGAGCCGACCAGTCCGCCGCTGACCTGCGTTTCGCCGGTCCCGGTCATGTCTTCAAAGGAGCCGGTGCCGATGTTCACGCGGCCCGTGAACCCGAGCGCGGCCGTCTCGTTCTTCACGATCGAGAACGTAAAGCCCGCCATCATGTCGCCCAGGCCCGTCGAGCTGCCCTTCACGTAGAAGCGGCCCTGGGGGAAGAAGAACGTGATCTCCGGGTCGATGGTCACGCTGCCGTCGGGCAGGACCACGTAGTCGAGGAACTCGTTGGAGCCTTCCACCGTCGTGTGCACGAGCGGAACGGACACCGTGACGTCCAGGCGGTCGGTGATGCCATAGCTGAGTGCGAGCGAGGTGACGAGCGAGTCGATGTTCATGTTGCAGCGGCCCACGTAGCCGGCGGGACCGTTGCCGAAGTCGGCGTAGTTGTCGTCCCCCCACAGCAGGCCGGCCTGGTCGTTGCGGATCTCGGAGCCGTCCAGCTTCTGCCACTTGAGGTTCTGGACCGTCAGGGTGGCCGAGAGCTTGCTGCGGCCGTTGGTGCGGCCGCGGTCGCCGAACAGCGGGCCGAACATCTGGCTGTCGAGGGTGGCGGTGGGGCCGTTCCAGGTGAAGCTGAACCCGCTGGCCGTGGAGGCCTGGGGGAACGTCTGGCTCTGGGTGATCACGCGGTTGGCCAGGAAGTCGGCCGAGTTCGCCTGGCCCGGCGTGGCAGCGTAGACGAAACGGATGTCCTTGTACGTGCCGTTTCCGAACACGCCGCTCTGCGAGAACGCGTCGTTCGGGCAGAACGCCGCGGCCTCCGAGAGCCCAGGACCGCAGTCGAGCGCCCCGAAGGCGATGCGCTGCCAGGCGCGGCCGGCGCTCGACTCGACGTAGGGGTTGGCGGCGCTGCTGCCAGGCAGTCCCTGGGCGGCGGCGGGCCAGGTCAAGGCGGAGACGAGAACGATTCGTGCCAGCAGGCGGGGCATGGCATCCCTCCTTGATTCAGATAGACGTCGAAAGCGGTCGAAGAGGCTCACGGGGATTATAGGGCAGGGGATTATTCGACGCGCACCCAGCCCCGGCCGCCCTCGATGAAGACCATCTTCTCCTTCTGGGTCTTGCTCTCCTGCTTGCCGGAAAAGGCCGTGAAGGTGTGCTTGGTGCGGGCGTCGACCACCACACGGCTGGGCTCGACCGTGAGCTTGGCGACCTCCACGTCCACCTTGTAGGCCTTGAAGTTCGAGAGGCCCTCGAAGTGCTTGTCCGGGAAGTTTGGGAAGATGCGCCGCACCCCGTCCTTGTCGAGACGCGACAGGGCGGTCGCGAACTCGGAGATGGCCTGGCGCACCCCCTGCTCGGGCGACAGGGCGGGCCTTGGCGGCTGCGTAGTGGTGGGCGGTGCCGTGGTCGGCGGCGGTGTCGCGACCGTGGTCGGGGGCGGCAGCGTGGTGGAGGGCGGCGCGGGCTGCGTCGCGGGCGGAAGCGTGGGCGCCGGGCGCAGCGTCGCGCCGGGAAGGGACTTCGGGGGGACGGCTGCGGCGACGAGCGTGGTGGGCGCCACGGCGATCGTCGCCGGAGGCTGCGTCGCGGGCGGCAATGAGATCGCTGGCTGCGTGCCCGGCACCTCCGTGACCACGGGTGGCGTCGGCTGCATCAGCCTCCAGCCGATGAGACCCGCCACGATCAGCGCCGCAGCCCCCGCCCCCAGCATCAGCCCGGTGCGCTTCGGCGCCGGAGGCGGCGGCACGGCCTTCAGCCGCTGGGCCTGGCGCGTGGGCTCGGCGCGTCCCAGCTCCCGCGTCGGCTGGATCTCTGTCCCCTCGACCGTGGGCTGGGCGAGGTAGCGCTTGATCGCCTCCTGGTCCTCGTCGCCTTCGATCCCCTGGGCCTGCGTCGGCGCCGAGCCGGCCACCGTCAGCGGCCCCTTCTGCGTCCGAGGCACGCGGACCACGCGGCCGGACTCGGTGCTGGTACGCACCGCGGCAGGCTCGATCGGGTCCAGGGCCAGCAGGAACGCCTCGGCCGAGGCGAAGCGATGCGCGGGGTCCTTCTCGAGCGCCGTGAGGATGACGTTCTCGAACTCGGCCGGGAGCTTGGGGTTCAGGTCGCGCGGACGCGGCGGCGGCGTCTCCAGGTGGCCGCGCAGGATCTCGATGATCCCGCCCGAGAAGGGCAGCCGGCCCGTGAACATGCGGAACAGGATCACGCCGATGGCGTACAGGTCGGCGCGCGGGTCCACGTGCGACCCGCGCACCTGCTCGGGAGCCATGTAGTGGGGCGTGCCGATCACCGAGCCGGCCTGGGTGACGCGACGGCTGTCTTCGGACAGCGAAAGCCCGAAGTCCATGATCACCGCCCGCGCGTCCTTCGTGACCATGATGTTGTCGGGCTTGAGGTCGCGGTGGACGACGTTGACCTTGTGGGCGGCGGACAGCGCGTCCAGCACCTGGCGGGCCAGCGGCACGCCCTCGCGCAGCGTGAGCGGCGCGCTCTCGGCGATTAGGTCGCTGAGGGGCCGCCCGTCGATGTACTCCATCGACACGTACGGCACGCCGATCTCGCTCTCCCCGATGTCGTAGATGCGGCACACGCCCGGATGCGACACGCGCCTGGCCAGCACCACCTCGCGCTTCATGCGCTCAACGGAATCCTGGCCGCCCACCAGGCGCTCGCTGATCACCTTCAGGGCCACTGGCTCGTCGAGGATCGTGTCCACCGCGCGGTAGACGACGCCCATTCCGCCCTCGCCGAGCAACGACTTGATCACGTACTTGCGCGCGAAGCTGTCGCCGATCTTGAGCGCGCCGGTCTTCGCCACCCCGGTCCCGACCGCGCTGCGCGGGCTGGGCGACGCGGCGCCCGCCGGCCCCGGCTTGACGGTGGTGTCGGGCCGCTGCCACGCCACGGTCGGGGGCTCGACGCCGGTGCGCGGCGTGGTCGGGATCTTCTCCAGCTCCCTGATCAGCTCCGCCATGGACTGCTGGCGCTCGCCGCGGCGCTTGGCCAGGGCCTTCAGCACCAGACGATCCAGCTCGATGGGGATCGTCGCCTCGGCTGAGACGGCCGAGGGCGACGGCGGCGCTTCGGCCGCGTGCTTGAACAGGTAGCCCTGGGGCGTCTGGGCCGAGAACGGCAACGAGCCGGTGACCATCTTGAAGATGGTCACCCCCAGCGAGTAGACGTCCGAGCGCAGGTCGATGTGCTCGCCCTTCTCGAGGCCGAAGCCGCACTGCTCCGGGCTCGCGTACTCGAGCTTGCCGAGGAACATGTTCGCGGTCAGCTCGGCGCTGGCCTCTTCGAGGGCCTTGGCGATCCCGAAGTCCATCACCTTGACGATTTCGACGCCGTCCTTGCCCCGGACGAGCTGCAGGTTGTCCGGCGAGATGTCCCGATGCACCACGTTCTGCTCGTGGGCCGCCTTCAGCCCGCGGGCCGCGTCGCGCGCGATCGTCATCGCTTCGGCGATGCCGATGCGACCGCGGGCCTTCAGCCGGTGCGCCACCGACTCTCCGCGCAGGAACTCCAGGGCCATGAACAACTGGCCGTGGTCCTCCCAGAACTCGTACAGCCGCACCAGGTGCTCGTCCTTGAGCCGGGCCAGCACGCGAGCCTCGCGGATGAAGCGCTCGGTGAACTCCTTGTCCTCCGCGGGCTTGCGCGAGACGACCTTGATCGCGCGCTCTTCCTGGAGCAGAACGTGGCGCGCGCGGTACACGGCGCCCATGCCGCCGCGGCCCACGAGCTCGAGCACCTCGTAGTCGCGCAGCCGCTGGCCGATGAGGGCTTGGGCGTCGGTCATGAGCGGCGCCAGAATAGCACCGGCGTCCTGAGTCGGCCCGCGGACGCGGGAGGTTGACGCCGGATGGCGGCGAAGCCAAGCGGTCCAAGCCGAAAGGCGTCGGCGGACGAGCGGATCGATGCACAGGTCATCATTCGGGATCCGAAGCCGACATGGACAGCCCCCGTCGTCACCATGGCTGCTGGGGTCGTGCTCATTCCCTACATCAAAGTCAGGAGTGGGCGTGAGCCCTTGAAGGCCGTCCGATTGCCCACCTTCAGAACGATCTCCCCATCCGAGATTGCCGAGGCTCTGAGGCGCCGGCTAGAGCTGTATGGGGACCGCCGAGGACTCTGACCAGGGTCTGGTTACGGAGCCCTGCGTGGGGAAGGGGCCCCGGCGATTGACCTGGGTCGTTCGTTCAAGCGTCCGACCAGGGTGTCGTCGTAGACGATGTCCCAGAGGTTGTAGCGACTTGTTCGGTGCCCGATCGCTCGTTGAACACGTCGTGGCTGAGGATCAGGACCGGGCGTAGGCCCGCCTGTTCCCGACCGCGGACAGGCTCCAGGTCCGCCCAGCGGATCTCGCCTCTCAGTATCCGGGCCAGGTGTCCCGGCTCCCGGCGAGTCCCTCTTCGGCAAGGGCCCGCTCCTCGCGAGGGTCAAGTTTCGCGCATTCGCTGGCCAACCGTGTCCTGGCCAGCCTAGCCAGCTTCTCGGCGACGGCGGTCTCGATCGCCCGACTCCGGTTTGCGAAGCGCCGCTTCGAAACGAGCTCGTCCAACTCGCTGACCAGCCTGGTATCGAGCGTGACGGCGAGCTTCGTCTTCGCCACTGGAACCTCCGGTATGACGGAATATCACACTCCCAGTTGCCGGGCGGCGGGCGTGCCCGAGAATCGGCGTAGGGAACGCCTCTGGCTGTGCCATCGCTGGAGCGGAGAACCGCTGAAGGCCGAGCTCAGCTCTGGCGACCCACGTACTCCTTGACCACGACCTCGATGCGGCGACGCGAGTCGACGTCGAGCCCGAGGAAGCGCACGCCGAAGCCCGCAGGCAGGCTGTGGACCTTGTGCTGCTGCTTCGGATTGACCCACGCCACGACGCCCACGATCTCGCTCTCGATCACGTTGCCCGGCACCGTGAAGCGCATGCGGAGCGTCTGGTTGACGCGCACCGAATCGTCCGACGCGATGTAGGCACCGAGCACGCTGAGGTTGGCCGTGAAGGCGCGGAAGGAGTCGCCCTCCCCGGGCAGGATCGAGCAGGCCCGCACAAAGGGCACGCGGATCGGGCGGTCGGCAGGGGGCGCCGTCATGGCAGCACGAAGCGGTCGCTGCCGGCCCGGCGCGTGACGCGCTCGCGGTCGAGGTGCTCGAGCAGCGGGATCACGTACTTGCGCGTGAGGCCGGTGAGGTCCTTGAAGGCGCCCACGTCGAGGCGCGAGCCGGGCGGCCAGCGCTCGCGCACGTCCTTCGCCAGGCCGGCGAGCCTGTCGGACACGACCAGGCGCTCCCCCACCCGGCGTAGTTCGCCCGACGCGAGCAGCACGCGGGCGACCCGATCGTAGAGCCTCGGGTCGGCGTTTTTGGCCTGGGCGACCTCCGCCGGCGCCGCGCCCGCGAGCTGCGACGCGCGGGCGGCTTCCAGCAGCGCCTGGCGCGCCACGTCCTCCGCGCCGCTCAGTCGGACCGCATGCCGTGCCAGGGCGACTGCGTCCGCCGCGGCCCGCACCTCGCCCGCCGCCACCAGGTCGGCGACCACGCGCTCGAAGGCCTCGGGCGCCGCTCGCGCGAAGGCGGCGCGGCGCAGCTCCTCGCGGGGCATCGCCTCGCGCAGCGGATTCTCGGCGTGGAACTTCTGCAGGGCCGCGCGTGCCCGCTCGGCGAGGCCCCGCAGCGCGGCGTCCGAAATCCAGGTAGCGCCGAGAAGGACCGCCGTGGACTGTCCGGCGAGGCAGGCCCGCAGCGCGTCGGGCGTGAGCCCGAAACGCGCTCCCAAGGCACCCGTCTCGACGCCACGCTCCCCCGCATGCTCGACCAGCCGAGCCGCCGCCTCGCTGTCATCCCGAGCCGCGGCCAGGCGCTCGAGACCCGTTCGGTCGGCGGACCGCCGTTTCGGCGGCTGCGGGTCGAGGACCACGGCGCCCCCGATGGTCGCCGCCGGCGAGTAGGACCGCAGCACCAGCCGGTCGCCGCGCACCGCTACGACCCTTCGCTCCAGACGAAGCTGTGCGAGGCCGTCATGCCCCGGGGACAGCTCGCGCGGCCCCAGCAGGCGGACGCGGCCCAGGGCCTCGGCGCTCGCCGCGTGGATGCGCACCCGTTCCTGCTCTTCAAGGGGGCGAGCCTCGGGCAGCAGCGACAGCCGGACGTCGAGCACGGCGCTCGGCCGCAGCGTCGCCGGCCGCGCGACCACGTCGCCACGCACGACGTCGTCCACCTCGACGCCGGCCAGGTTCACGGCCGTGCGGTGCCCCGACCCGACACGGGGCGCCGGCACCCCGTGCACGTGCAGGCCCCGCACGCGGGCGCGCAGGCCGGCCGGGAGGATCTCGACCTCGTCTCCCACGGCGAGCGCGCCGGACACGAGCGTCCCCGTGACCACGGTGCCGAAGCCGCGCATGCTGAACACACGGTCCACCGGGAGGCGCAGCACGCCGTCGGGCGCGCGCTCCGCGCTTTTGCCGGCGACGGCGCGCAACCGGTCCACCAGCTCGGCCAGGCCCTCGCGGGTGCGAGACGAGACCCGGACCACGGGCGCGCCCTGCAGGAACGAGCCGCGCACCAGATCCCGAACCTCGGACTCGGCCAGCGCCTGGGCGTCCGCGTCCGCCACGTCGCACTTGGTGAGCGCCACCAGGCCCCTCGGGATCCCCAGCAGGCGGCAGATCTCGAAGTGCTCGCGGGTCTGCGGCATCACCGACTCGTCGGCCGCCACCACCAGCAGCACGGCGTCGATGCCGTGGGCGCCGGCCAGCATGTTGCGCACGAACCTCTCGTGCCCCGGCACGTCCACGAAGGAGGCCTCGATCCCCTCGCCCAGCGGCGCATGGGCGAAGCCGAGGTCGATAGTGATGCCGCGCTCCTTCTCCTCCTTCAGCCGGTCGGGATCGGTGCCCGTGAGGGCGTGGACGAGCGCGCTCTTGCCGTGATCGATGTGGCCCGCCGTGCCGACGATGAAGGAACGCACCTCTAGGGCTCGGGCCGGACCGATCGCACGTCGGGCAGCCAGATCTCGCCGTCGGCTCGCGGCCGGAAGCGCAGGCCCCGGCGCACCGCGTAGACGTCGTCGGCGACGTACAGGGGCAGCACCGGCAGCTCCTCCATCAACAGCCGCATCGCGCCCTGCAGGCGGCGCTGGCGTTCCACGGTGTCGAGGATCGTGGTATTGCGCGCGGCGATCTCGTCCACGCGCTTGTTGGAGTAGCGGCCGAGGTTGTTGAACCCCAGGCGTCCGGTCTGGCTGTGCAGGCAGTACTCCAGGAACTCGCTGGCCTCGCCGCTGCTGAAGGACCAGCCCACCACGAACACCTGGCTCGCGCCCTTCTCGGCGCGCACGTACACCTCGTCCCGCGGCCACTCCGAGACGCTCGCCTGCACCCCCACGGCCCGCCAATCCTCGGCCATCAGGCGCGCAGCGGCGGCGTTGTCCGGCGACGCGTCGATCGCGATCGTCAGGTGAGCGTGGCCCGACTGGCGCAGCAGCTCGCGCGCTTCGGCCGGGTTGGCGCGCGGCGCGCGCAGCCCGGGGTCGAAGCCGAATACGGCCGGCGGCGCCGGCTGGCCCGCAGCGACGCCCAGCCCGTGCAGCGCCTCGGTCACGAGGCGATCGCGGTCGATCGCCAGGTGCAGCGCGCGGCGCACCGCCAGTGTGCGCAAGGGATTACCCGGGCGCTCGCGCAGGTTGAACCCGGCGTAGAACAGGGCGACACCGGGCGAACGCAGCATCTGGGCGTCGTCCGGCAGCTCGCCCACCAGGCCGGGCGCCATCTCGTACACGATGTCGGCCAGGCCCCGCTTCAGCAGGCTGGCGCGCTGTTTGGGGTCCTCCACCGGCACGAAGGTCACGCGCTCGAACTCGGGGCGCGCGCCCCAATACCCCGCGGCGCGCTCCAGCTCGATCTCTCCCGCCTGCCTTACCCTCGCGATCCGATACGGCCCGGTGCCCACGGAAGGCGGAAAGGAGCCGGCGGAGTTGGGCTTGGTCACGAAGACCACGGGCAGGCTGGGCAGGATCGCGCGCGGCTCGCGCGTCACGAGGTCGAGGGTCAGCTCGCCGTCCACGACGATCTCGGCGACCTGGCTCAGGAACTCGCTGGCCTCCAGCTCCGCCGCCCGCGAAACGGCCAGGAGCGAGTTCCGCACCAGCTCGGCGGTCAAGGGCGTCCCGTCGTGAAAGCGCACTCCCCGGCGCAGGCGGAAGCGCCAGCGCTCGGGGGCGGGATGCTCCCAGGACTCGGCCAGCATCATCCGGATGCCCAGCTTGTCGTCGAAGCCCACCAGCGGCTCGTAGACGTTGAACAGGACGGCCTCGCTGACGGTGTCCACGACACGGTTGGGGTCCAGGCTCGGCAGGTCGTCGCTGATCGCGATGCGCAGGCTGTTCGGGGTGGACGGCGCGGGCGGCACCGGCGCTTCTCGGCAGGCCGGAAGCAGGAGGAGCAGGGCGAACCCGGAGGCGCCGTGCACGGGCGTCTTCGGGCCCTAGGCGACGGCCCGACGGCGGCCGAGGCTGCGGCGCAGGCGAGCCGCCTGCTTCTCGTAGCCCTTGCGCCCCATGAGCGCGTAGGCTGCCAGCTTGCCCGCCTCGACGCCGGGCTGGTCGAAGGCGTCGATGCCCAGAAGCTCGCCCGACAGCGCGGTCTGGAACTCGAACAGGTAGAAGAGCTGGCCCAGCACGTGGGCCGAGATCTCCGGCAGCAGGTACGTGAAGTTCGGGCGCCCGGCCTCGGTCAGCGCGATCTCGGTGCCGGCCTTCTCGGCGGAGATCAGCTCGGCCAGGCTGCGCCCGCCGAGGTACGACAGCGACGCGAGGTCGCGGTGCCTCCTCGGGATCCGCACGTCGCGCCGGAAGCGCTCCACCTCCAGGAACGTCACCACCTTGTCGTGGGGACCCTCGACGTAGAGCTGGACCTGGGAATGCTGGTCCGTCGCGCCGAGCGAGGTGACCGGCGTCTGCCCGGTCTCGACCACGCGGCCGCGGCGGTCGAGGCGCTTGCCCAGGCTCTCGGCCCAGAGCTGCCGGTACCAGTCGGCGACGTGGACGAGCGCGTCGGCGTACGGCATCAGCACCTGGATCGGCCGGCCCCGCCGCGCGGCCAGGCGTTGCAGCAGCACGGCACCCAGCACGCCGACGTTCTTTTCCAGCGGCGCCGTCCAGCAATGGCGGCGCATGGTACGGGCGCCTTGCAGCAAGGCACGCACGTCCACGCCGAGGAAGGCGGCGGGGACCAGGCCGACCGGCGTCAGCACCGAGAATCGGCCACCGACGTTTTGCGGCACGGGCAGCGTGGGGATCCCGAGACGGCGCGCGAGCGTCAGCAGGTCGCCACGCTTCGGGTCGGTGACGGCGCTCCAGCGGCGCACGTGGTTCCGCCCGAGCTTGCGCTCCGTCCAGTCGAGGAGCACCAGCAGGTTGGCCATGGTCTCCGCGGTGCTGCCGGACTTGGTGATCACGCAGGCGGCCGTGCGCTTGGGGACGAGGCTGGCAAGACGCGCGGCGACGCCCTCGGGATCGACGTTGTCGAGGATCACCAGGCGACGCTTCGGGCGCAGCGCCGTCTGCAGCGCCAGGGCGCCCAGCGCCGAGCCGCCGATGCCATCCACCACCAGGGTGTCCGCGAGCCGCGCCAGGCGCCGGCCCTCCCTCCGGCTCTTCTCGATCAGGGCGCGGCCGTCGAGAATTGCGTCGAAACCGTACTCGCCGCTGTCGAGGCGGCGCCGCAGCCGCCGGAGGCCCGGGGCCGCGGCGCGGGCGGCGCGCCGGATCTCGTCGCGGCCGAAGCCGGCCGGGCCCACGCGTTCGCGCAGGCAGCCCGTGTAGTCGAGCCGGACCCGCGTCGTCGCCACTAGTCCTCCCGGGGCGAAACGCCGAACACGCTCTCCGCGGTCTTGTGCAGCTTGGCGGCGAGGGCCAGCCTCGCCTCTTTCTCCGTGCGGACGATGAAGGAGTAGTTCTCCCGCGCGATCTTGATCAGGAACAGCAGCTCGTCGCGCGTCAGGTTCAGGACGATGCGGTTCTCCTTGGCGTCGAAGAAGCCCTCGACGAGCTTGTCGCGCACGCGCAGCCGCGCTTCCTGCTCGTCGTCGGTGATGAAGTGGTACTCCTGCCGCGTGACCTTCTGCAGGAACACGAGCTCGCGGCTCGTCAGGTTCAAGGCAACGCTGCGAACATCAGGCATGGATGAGTCCTCCCGCTGACGGCTCGGCGATTATAATCCCCCGCTTCCGATGTCAGTGGAAACCCCGTCCGCGTCCCCGAGCGTCGCCCTGGAGCGGGTCTCCGGGGACGTGCGCACCGCGGTGCGCCGCGCCCTCGAAGCCGCCGACTGGACGCGCGCCGTGCCCAGGGGCGCCGACGTGTCGCTCAAGGTGAACCTGGGCTGGGACCTATTCATCCCCGGCTCGATCACGTCCCCTCTGTTCGCCGAGGCGCTGATCGAGTGCATCCGCGACCAGGTCGGCCGCATCTACATGGTCGAGTCGGACCAGGTCCTGGAGGACATCGAGCGCGCGTTCCACGACAGCGGCATGGTCGAGGTCTGCAAGCGCACCGGCGTGACCTGGGTGAACATGACCCGCGGCAAAAGCGTCCAGCACCACGAGCCGCGCAACGTGGTGCTCAAGCGCGTCGAGGTGCCCCAGATCCTCAAGGACACCGTGCTGGTGACCGTGCCGGTGCTGAAGACCCATGCCAAGACCCGCATCTCGGGCGCGCTCAAGAACCAGTGGGGCTGCATCGGCACCATGCGCCACGAGTACCACCTGGTGCTCGACGACGCGCTCGCGGACCTGAACCACGTGCTGCGGCCCGCGCTGTCGGTGATGGACGCCACCGTGGGCCTGGAGGGCGACGGGCCCAAGTCGGGCTGGCCGCGCGTCGCGGACCTGGCGCTGTGCTCGCGCGATCCTGTCGCGCTCGACTCGGTGGAGGCCATGCTGATGGGCATCGACCCCGCGAGTGTAGGGCACCTCGCCACCTGCGCCGGACGCGGCCTGGGCGTGTGGGACCCGAGGCGGATCGACGTGCGCGGGGTCCCCCTGGCCGAGGCCCGCCAGGTCTTCCGCGTCGCGAAGCACAACGCGGTCTCCCTGGTCGAGACCCTGCTGCGCAAGAGCTTCGCGAAGCGCCTGTTCTTCAACACGCCGATCTTCGACGTCTGCCTGTGGGGCGCCAAGCTGTACTACCGCCAGTGGGCGCTGCGGCACAGGCGCCGGGCCCTCGAGGCCGTGCTGGCCCACCCCGTCTACGGCCCCCAGTGGCGCGGGGTCAAGGCGTAGGGCCCTTCTCGGCGCGCAGCAGGGCCACCTCCTGGGCCAGTTCCTTCACCTGGCGCGTCAACTCGGTCAGGCGCACCGAGTAGTTGAGGCTCAGCACCGCCAGGTAGAGGATGCACAGGAAGAACAAGGTGGAAGTGGGGATCGCTGCGCCGACCAGCTCGGTCAGTGAGACCAGCAGGTCGTAGCGCAGGATGAGGGCCAGCGGCGTCACGCCGGCGGCGATCCACAGCCACGCGTACTCGACGCGCAATCGGCGCCGCCGCACCAGCTCCACGATCACGAGCAAGAGCGCCAAGGCGATCGTGAGGAACACGAGCTTCTGGCGGATCGGCATGGTCACCCCTTGAGGTCCGTCTCGCGGCCGAGGGCGGCCACCAGCAGGGACCCGAGCATGTTGAAGCTGTAGCTGACGGCGCGCAGGCCGCCGTGCATGCTGTGGCGGTTGCGCGACCGGCGCATGCGGGCCGGGCGCTCGACGATGCGCAGGCGGGCGCGCGAGGCGAGCACGATGGCGTCGGCGTCGGGAAAGCGGTCGGGAAAGCGGGCCATGGCGAACAAGCGCTGCGCCTCGGGGCCCAGCGCCTTGAGCCCGGAAGTCGGATCGGTCAGCGGCAGGCCCGTGAGGACGCGCGCGGCTGCGGCGAACACGGCACGACCCGCCCTGCGGCCCAGGCTGCCTCGATAGGAGTCGGCGGACAGGAAGCGCGAGCCGATGGCGAGGTCGGCGCCCTCGCCGAGGGCCTGCAGCAGCGGCGCCACGTCCGACGGGTCGTGCTGGCCGTCGCCGTCGAAGGTCACGGCCACCTCGAAGCCTCGCCGGAGCGCGTGCTTCACCCCGGTCTGGACCGCGCCGCCGTAGCCCAGGTGCAGGGGCAGCCTCACGAGCGACGCGCCCAGGCCGCGGGCCACCGAGGACGTCGCGTCTGCCGAGGCATCGTCCACGACCAGCAGTTCGGCATCTGGCCGCGCGCGTCTCAATTCCGACAACACGTCGGGCAGGTTCGCGGCTTCGTTCCAGGCCGGGATCACGATCAGGACGCGGCTCACCTCGCCCTCACGCCGCGCGCGGTCCGAAGCGGCCGCGGCGGAAATCGCGATAGCCGTCGAGGACGGCCCTGACGCCGGCGCAGCGCGGCACCTCGCCCTGTCGGGCCACGTGGGCCAGGTTCTGCGCCAGGATCGCGAGCGCGCGCAACACGCGGCCGGCTCCGGGCAGCGGGTGCAGGCGCTCGGCGGCGCGCAGGTGGTTGCGCGCCGCGTAGTACAGGCGGTCGGGCGAGGCGCCCAAGGTCGCGCCCGAGGCGTGGCGTGCCCGCGCCCCCAGCACCAGGTGCAGGGCCAGGCCCGCCCGCCGCGCGCGCACGCACCAGTCGGTGTCCTCGAACGAGTGGAAGTACAGCTCGTCGAGGGGGCCGACGCGCTCGAGCGCCGACAGGCGCAGCATCAGGGCCGCTCCGGAGAGGCCCTCGACCGGCAGGCACCCCTCGCTCTCCGGCCTGGGTTCGCCATGGCCGACGAGGCGCGCACGTCCCGAAACGCCGTCGAGGCGCAGGCCGCGGGACTCGACGCGCCCTTCGGGGCCGAGCACGATCGGGCCCGCCGCGGCGACACCGGGATCCTCGACCGCCTCCGCCAGGCGGCCCAGGGCGCCGGGCTCGAGCCGCGCGTCGTTGTTGAGGAGCAGGACGCGGTCGCAGCCGGCCTCCCGCAGTCGCGCGATGCCCGCGTTGGCGCCGCCCGCAAAGCCACGGTTCTCGGCCAGGCGCAGGAGCTCGACGCCGGCCGGCAGGCTCGGAGCGGGACCTGGGCCGTTCTCGACCACGACGACCTTCGGGGCGACGCGGGCGTCCGCAGCCGACGCGACGGCGGCGGCGGTGTCCTCGGGACGGCCGCGGTCCACGACCACGACGCCGACGCGGCCCGCGCGGCGCGCGAACCTCTCGCGGGCCTCGGCGTAACGCATCTCGAGAGCGTTCAGGTGATCGCCGAGGCTCGGCGCCAGGATCGGATCCCGGCCGAGGGACTCGCGGAGGCCGGGCTCGTCCAGGAGGCGCCGCAGCGCCAGGGTCAGGTCGGAAGCATCGCCGGGACGAAACAACAGGCCGTCGATGCCGGCGCGCACGCGCTCGCGCAGGCCGCCGTGATCGCTCGCGACCACGGGCAGGCGGGCGGCGAACGCCTCCTCGACCGTGAGCGGCGCGTTCTCCTCCCACAGCGACGGGACCACCACGACGTCCAGGCCCGCCAGGATCCCCGGCAGGCCGTCGTGCGGATAGCGTCCCCGCAAGGCCGACTCCGCGCCGGCCACGCCGCGGAGCAGCCCCGAGACCCGCATCTCGTAGCCCACATCGCCGTGATACGCCAGGAACGGTCCGTGGATTTCGAGGCTGGCGCGCGGGTCCCGGAGCCTGCGGAAGGCCTCGGCCAGGACGTGCACGCCCTTCGACGGGATCGCGGCGCCGAGGAAGCCGAAGCGCACCCGGCCGTCCGCGGCGGGCCGGCGCGCCACCGTCCCGAGAGGCTCGCGCGCGTTCGGCAGCACCGCGATCCGCCCGAATCCCAGGGCGGAGAGACGCTCGGCCACGAACCGCGACGGCGCCACGACGAGGTCGGCCGCGCGCAGGACCTCGCGCATGGTCTCGAGCCGCTCGGCGATGCGCGCGCTCGCCCAGGGCAGCGCCCGCGACGCGAGCCCCGCGAGGGGGTAGAGCCAGGCCGGCAGGGCAGCGGCCGGAGGCCCCGGCGACGGCACGGCCCGGGGCCGGAACGCCACCTGGCCGCCGACGCACCCGAGGCAGCGGCGCGGCGTCGGTCCGGGGCAGACCTCCTCGCGCAGGTTCAGGAGCTGCCCCAACGGGCACGCGGGCCAGAAATCGTGGAGCGTGATCACCACGGGCGCGCCGCGCCGGCGAGCCTCGAAGACCACGCCGGTCGAGAGCCCGTTGAGATGATGCACGTGGACGAGATCCGGAGCGAAGCGGTCCAACACGCCGCTGGCGCTGTGCGTGACGTGAGGGTCGCGGTAGGCCTCGAAGCCCGGCGCGCGGCGATGCCGGTTGCTGACGGCGAACAGGCGTACACCCTGGTCCTCGGACTCGCGGACCTCGTGGTCGTCGCGGGCGCCGTCCCCGGTTCGGTAGAGCACGCCGACCTCGTGGGCCTCTCGCAGGCCCTGTGCCACGAAGCGCACGCAGCGCTCGGAACCACCCCCGGACTCGGGCGGATACCCGTGGCTGACGAGGAGGATCCTCACGCCCAGTCCGGATACGGCCGCTGGCGCGCTTCGTCGCGCGCTCCGAGGTACTGGCCCAGGGTGGCCGCCACGGCCTGGAACGGCGCCGAAAGCCACTGGCCCGGCGAGCCGCCCGCCTGCCGCAGCGTGTGGAGGTCGCTCAGCAGGGCCCCGGCCGACGCCCGCAGCAGGTGCGCGGCGTCGGGGACGCTGCGCAGGCCGAACAGGCGCAGCAGCGTGCGGTGCCCCAGGTAGTTGCGCCGAAACAGGGCACGCGCGGAGCGCCGGTGCGAGTGCACGACCACGGCCTCGGGAACGTAGGCCAGGCCGAAGCCCGCGCGCAGGACCCGCTGCCCCCACTCCACGTCCTCGCCGAAGCGCGCAGGGGCGAAGGGATGGCGCAGCAGCACGTCGCGGCGCACGGCGGAGGCGACGTTGTCGAAGGCGCAGAGCCGATAGCGTTCCAGGGGCGGCAGCGTGTCGAGCCGGGCGGGGTCGTCGAGGAACACCGTGCGCGGCCTCTCGGCGGTGGCGACCCAATCGTGCAGGTCGCGCCGGGTCAGCGGATCCGCGTCGGCGCGGGGCTCCTGCCGGGCGAAGGCCCCGGCCAGCCGCGGGTCGGCGGCGAGAGCCTCGACCAGACGCCGGGCGTACTGCGCGTCGCGCGGCACGGCGTCCTGGCTCAGGAACAGCACGTATTCGCCGCTGGCTTCGGCCGCGCCGCGGTTGCGTGTCTCGCCATGGTCGAAGGCATCGGGTGCTATGTCGATGACGCGCGGCGTGGCCGCCGCGAGGACCTGCCGCGAACCGTCCCGCGAGCCGCTGTCGAGGGCGACGATCTCGAGCCCACCCTCGATGTCCTGGGCCCGAAGCGCCTCGAGCACGTCTACGAGGCGCCCGGCCCCGTCGCGGACGGGCAGCACCACGCTCGCACGCGCCTGGGGCGGGCTCATGCGCTCATGGTAGACCCGCGGAATACAGGTCGGCCAGTTCCCGCGCGCCCTCCGCCACCGTCTTCAGGGGCAGCGCCGCGAGCGGTCCGGCCAGGACGCGGCCGGCCGCCATTTCGTCGAGGGCCGCGTACAGCACGTCCACGTTCCCCGGCGGCACCAGCAGGTTGTCGCTCTCGGGCACGATCTCCGAAACGCCGCCGGTGCGGGACGCGACCACCGGCAGGCCGGCCCCCAGGGCCTCGAGCGCGCTAAGCGGGCTGTTCTCCCACCACAGCGACGGGACCACGAGCGCGTCGAAGCTGGCGTGGGCGGCTTTCTGGCCGCCCTCGGGAAAACCGCCGTGGAAGCGGATCCGCGCGTCTCCCGCCGCCAGCTCCCGGAGCTGGGCGGAGTAGGACGGGAACACGTCCGGCTGGCCGTAGATCTCCAGGGCGCAGCCGTCCCTCTCCAAGCGGCGGAACGCCTGCACCAGCACGTGGACGCCCTTGTGCGGCGCCAGCGTGCCGACGTAGCCGAAGCGACGCCGCGCTCGCGCGGCACGCGGCCGGGCCGCATCGACGACGGCGCCGTAGGGGAGCCGGATCGTGCGGGCCTCCGGCGCTCCGAACTCGATCGCCTTCCGCCGCGCGAAGCTCGTGGGTGCGAAGAGGCCGTCGAGATGCTGCAGTGCGCCGCGCAAGCCTGCCGCGCGTTCGTCCATCGCAACGGCCAGGCCCGCGTCCGCCGGCGACAGCTTCCGCATGAGGTCGAGCGCGGCCTCGGCCAGGCCCGGGCTGGCGTCGTGGATGCGGTGCAGCACGCCTCCCAGTCCCGCCGCCCGCAGCGCGCCCGACGCGTGGCGCTGCGCGGGCGGCACGAGGTACGGGCTGTCCGCCAGGCAGCGCGCGCACACCGAGTGGTCCATGGTGCGGCACAGCTCGAGATCCGCGCGCATCCGCAGGCCGTCGCGGGGGCAGCTCAGCCAGTAGTCGTGCAGGGTCAGGAAGGTCCGCGCCCCCGCGCGGCGCGCTTCGGCCACGAGTCCGGACGAGAGGTTCAGCAGGTGCTGGAAGTGGACCGCGTCGGGCCGAAACGCCGCGAACAGCGACGCGCCGGCGCGCTCTATCTCGAGCAGGTCCCAGGTCGCGCGCAGCGTGCCGCGGTCGTAGACGTTGTTGATCTCCGTCACGTGGACGCCCTCGTGGACGCGCTCGCGCACCGAAAACGGCGCGGCGCCCAGGTCATGGGCCGCTGTGAGCACGCGTACCTCGTGGCCGAGGGTCAGGAGCGCGCGGGCCACGCGCAGCGTGTACACCTCCACCCCGGCGTTGGACCTTGGTGGAAACGCGTGCACGACGAGCAGGAGGCGCACGGGAGGGTGCTGGTCGAGGCGCCTACTTGCGGCGCTTCGTTCCAGCCGGCGGACGCCCAGCCCGAGGCGCGGGCGCGCGGCTGCCGCCGCCGGGCCGGCCCATACGTGGCTTCCGGGCGCCGCGTTCCAGCACGTCCACCAGGGCGAAATCGAGCTTGCGCTGCTCGAGGTCCACCTTGACGAGTTGCACGGCGACCTTGTCGCCCAACCGGTACACGCGCTTGGTGTTCTCGCCCTTCAGCAGGTGCGCCTTCTCGTTGAAGACGTAGTAGTCGTCGCTCATCGAGGAGACGTGGACCAGCCCCTGGACGTAGACGGCGTCGAGCTCCACGAACAGCCCGAAGGCCTGGACGCCTGTCACATAACCGGAGAACTCGTCGCCGAGCTTGCCGGCCATGAAGCGCACCTTCTTCCATTCGGTCAGCTCGCGCTCGGCCTCGTCGGCGCGCCGCTCCATGTCGGACAGGTGGCGCCCCATCTCGGGCAGCGCTTGAAGCAGCGACGCCTCGCGCACTTCGTGCGTCCCGCTGCGCAACGCGCGCAGCGCGCGGTGCACGACCAGGTCGGGATAGCGCCGGATCGGGCTCGTGAAGTGGGCGTACATCTTCGTCGCGAGGCCGAAGTGGCCGAGGTTCTCCTCGTGGTAGCGCGCCAGGCGCATGGTCCGCAGCAGCAGGTACGAGACCAGCTTCTCCTCGGGCTTGCCCGCGATCTGGCGCAGGACGAGCTGGAAGTCCTCGGGCCGGATCTCCTCCAGGTTCGTGGGCACGCGGTAGCCGAACGACGCGACCAGCTCGCAGAACTCCTCCACACGCTGCGGGTCGGGCGGCTCGTGGACGCGGTAGAGGGCGCCCTTGCCGGCGGTCGACAGCTTCTCGGCCACGGCCTCGTTGGCCGCGAGCATGTACTCCTCGATGGCCTTCATGCTGTCGAGCCGTTCGTGGGCCACGATGCCGGTCATCTCGCCCTGGGCGTCGAGGATCAGCTTCGGTTCGGGCAGGTCGAAGTCGAGGGAGCCGCGCTCGTGGCGGACCTTGCGCATCAGCTTCGCCAGCTCGTCCATGCGCTCGAACAGCGGCACCAGGGCGGCGAAACGGGCGCGCAGGGCCGCGTCGCCGTCCACGATCGCCTGCACCTGCTGGTAGCTCATGCGGCCGGCGGAGCGGATGACACCGTCGTGGAACTCGGCCTTCAGGACCCGGCCGCGCGGGTCCAGCTCCATGACCACGGTCTGGGTGAGGCGGTCCTGTCCGTCGACCAGGCTGCAGATGTTGCTGGACAGGGCGTGGGGCAGCATGGGCACGACGGTGGTCGGGAAGTACACCGACGTCCCGCGCAGGTACGCCTCCTGGTCGAGGGCCGAGCCCTCCGGGACGTAATGGGCGACGTCGGCGATGTGGACGCCCAGCAGCCAGTGGCCGTTGGGCAGGCGGTCAAGGCTGATGGCGTCGTCGTGGTCGCGGGCGGTCTCGGGGTCCACGGTCACGGTGGGCCAGGGTCGGAAGTCGGTGCGAGCGGCGACCTCCGCGGACCCGACGGCCTTCGGCACCGCCGCGGCCTCGGCTTCGACCTCCTCGGGGAACGCCGACGGCAAGCCGTGCTTGGCCAGGACCACCTTCAGGTCCACCCCGGGCTCTTCGATGCGGCCCAGCACCTCGAGCACACGACCGATCGGGTTCCGAGTGGCGGACGGCGGGCGCGTGATCTCGGCGAGCACCATCTCGCCCGCTGTGGCGCCGCCCACCTCGCCCGCCGGGATGAACAGCTCGTGAAGCACGCGGCGGTCGAAGGGCACGACGTGGCCGCCGAAGCGGCCGTCGTCCTCATAGCGGCCCACGAAGCGCTGTTGCGCGCGCTCCAGGACGCGGATCACCCGGCCCTCGGGCCCCTTGGTCGAAGTGCGTTCGACGCGCACCACCACGCGGTCCCCGTGGAGCGCCTCCTGCATGTTGATGCCGGCGACGAAGACGTCCTTCTGGTTCGGGCGGCGGTCGTCGGGCAGCACGAACCCGTATCCCGACGGGCTGCACGAGAGCCGGCCCGCGACCAGGTTCATGCGCGCCGGCAGGCCGATGCGCGTGCCGCGGATCTTCACCACCTCGCCGTCGCCGATCATGCGGCGCAGCACGGCCTTCAACTCGTGGCGTGCTTCCTTGTCGAGCTCGAGCCGGCGCACCAGCTCACGGACGGCCATGGGCTTGCCATCGCTGGCGAGGAAATCGAGAACGCGCTGCCGCAGGTCGTTGCTCATCGGGGAACGTTCAGTCTACCGGACTCGGCGCGGTGGCGCTTCGAACGCCTGGCTCTCGCGGATCCTCACCTTCACCCTCACGCCGTTGGTCTCGGCGGCCTCGTAGCGCCAGGTGCGGCGCCGCCGCTTGCGATGGTGCCGGAGGTGGGACTCGAACCCACACTAGCCGAAGCCAACACGGCCCTGAACCGTGCGCGTCTGCCAATTCCGCCACTCCGGCGACGGAAGGAACGGGGATCTTACAACGCTCAGGAGTCGGGGGGCAAGTGGACACACCGCCACTCACCGTTGGCGGCGGCGACCTACGGCAGATCGAGCGCGAGACGCAGGCCGTCGCTCACATCCGACAAGCGCTCGCTCGGGAGGATCCGTAGCCGCTCGAGAAAATCCGGCAGCATCACCTTCTGAACGTCGTAGACGTTCGCCACCGAGGGCTTGGACAACCCCGTCTCCCGCCGATCCAGGCGGCAGTTGCCCGGCAGTTCCTCCAGGTGCAGACGACTGGTCAGCGGCACGACCAGGAACGAGCGTACGCGCGGCTCTCGAACCTGATCGGCCTGCACGACAACCGCAGGTCGGCGCTTGTCGACACGAACCCACCAGACTTCACCGCGCCGCGGCAGCGCCTCACCACTCGTCGTCACGGTACTCCTCCGCGGTCCGACGCCTCTGGTAACGGCGCCAGGCGGCTTCGTCGTCGACGACGTCCCATCCGTGTCGATCGATATAGCGCTGGATCTGGCGGCGCACCCGTTCCGCCTCCAGCAGCCGCGCCAGGACCGCCGAGCGTGAGGTGCCCTCGCTCGCGGCAGTCTCGTCGGCGAAGGCGACCAGGTCCCGGGACAGGGACACGCCGATCTTCATGCCAACCATCTTAGCACCGCGTGGAATACCCGGGTATTCCACACCTTCTCCCCCACTTGTCCCGGATGCGACGAGTTATGATCCGCGCCATGCGGATGCACGACCCCGCGCTGCGCGATCCGGTCATCGAGCAGCCCGAGCCGGTCACGCTCTTCCTGCCGATCCTCGAGGCGTCGCTGCGCCGGGCCGGCGTCCACGCTTCCCGCGACGAGATGATCCGCCGCTTCATGGGCGGCGAGCCGCGGGTCGTGATCGTCGGCGGCGCCCGCGACCACCCGGCCCAGATCGACGACGACGACGTCTCGCGCCGGGCCGTGAAGGCCCTGTGGGACCAGGGGGCCCTGCCCTTCGAGACCAGCGAGCCGGCCGTGTGCGACGGCATCGCCCAGGGCCACTACGGCATGACGTTCTCCCTCGTCTCGCGGAACCTGACCGCCGCCAACCTGGTGACCCAGCTCGAGGCCCACGTCTACGACGCGGCGCTGCTCCTCGACTCCTGCGACAAGCGCCCGGTGGGCGACCTGGCCGCCGTCATCGAGGTGGACACGTACCGCCGGCGGCGCGGCAAGCGGCCGTTCTACGCCTGCTTCATCCCCGCCCACGTGATGCCCGAGCGCCACCTGCCGGCCGAGATCCAGGACGGCCTGCGGGCGCTGCGCGGCAAGGCGGGCAAGGCCGTGGACGACGAGATCGACCAGCTCCTGCTGCATCGCCTGAAGTGCAACACCTACGCGATGTTCAAGAAGCTGCTGGACGGCCTCGAGGCCCATGGGCACCTCCCGTCCCCCGACCGCGACCGCTACCTGCAGGAGATCGCCAAGCTGACCTGCGAGGCCGGCGGCACCTGCGCGTTCATCGGCACCGGCAACACCGACAAGGTGATCCTGCACGCCCTGGGTTTCGTGCCGCGCCGCGCCGACCTGCTCACGAAAGCCGCGGGCGACGAGACCGTGGCCTACGCGAGCCGCGTGCTGCTCGACGCCGTGCGCAACCAGCGCGAGGAACGCAGCGCCGCCCGCCTGGCCCGCGCGAACTTGAAGAACGCCCTGCGCGTGTACTGCGCCGTGGGCGGCAGCATGAACTGGATGCTGCACTTCCCCTACGTGGCGGCGCACCTCGGGATCGCCCTGCGTCCCAGCCACGTGGCCCGGCTGTCCGACGAGACGCCGTTCCTGATCGACATCGCGCCCTCGAAGGACAAGAGCTTCTTCACCCTCGCGGTCGAGAAGCAGGCGGGCGCCCACTCGGGCCTCGACTCGACCTTCAAGCACCTGCTCGAGGGCGGCCTGCTGACCGACGCGCCGAGCATCGAAGGCCCGTGGAGCGAGCGTCTGAAGGACGCGCTGCCGCCGAACGACCGGATCCTGATGAAGACGCCGCTCCGGCCCGTGAGCGGGATCGTCGAGGTCAAGGGCAACTTCACCGACAGCGTCGTCTTCAAGCGTGCCGGCATGACGCCGGAGGCGGTCGCCCAGTTCGACCGCAAGGCGTTCGTGGTGGGGTTCTACCTGGGCGAGGCCGAGGCGCAACGGGACCTGTTCGAGGGCCGGGTGCTCGAGCGCCTGCGCGAGGTGCCGGTCGGCCTGCTGCGCCGGCTCGCCCGTGCCAACTTCGGCGACTCGGCGCAGGGCCTCGACGCCGTGGCCGACGACCGGTTCCTCGACGGGGCCGCGCGCGTCAAGCAGCTCCGCCTGATGGTCGTGATCGCCGGCGAGGGCCCGAAGGCCGACGGCATCCCGGAGATGTTCTACCCGTCGGAGTACCTGAACCGGGACCCGATCCTGCGCCACGTCGCGGCGCTCATCACCGACGGGCGCTACTCGGGAGCCACCTACGGCCCGTGCCTCGGCCACGCGTCGCCCGAGGCCCTCGACGGCGGCGGCATCGGCGCGCTGCGCACGGGCGATGTCGTGTACATGGACGCCGCGGCCGGCCGGATCGACGTCCTGGATGCCGAGCGCTCGCTCGGCGCGGGGCGTTTCGAGCCGGTCCCGTTGTCGCCCGAGGCGCTCCTGGCGCGTCCCGAGCGCACGCAGCGCCTGGCCTGGATGCGGCAGCGCCGCCTCGACATCCCGGCCAGCGTCCGCTTCCTGCTGGACGCGACCACGAGCTGCATGGACGGCGTGGCGCCCGCGGGCCTCGAAACGAGCGAGCGATGGGACTGACGAGCCTGCTGCTCGCGGCGAGCCTCGCCTCCGCGTCTCCCGAGCCCGGCGAGGCCAGGGTCTCCCTCGACGTGCGGGAGGCCGACGTCCAGGACCTGGCCCGGCTGTTCGCCGACGTCGCGGGCTTCCAGCTCGTGATGGACCCCGGCGTCACGTGCCGGGTCACCCTGAAGCTGCACTCCGTCCGCTGGGACGCGGCCTTCGCCGCGATCCTGCGCTCGTGCAGCCTCTCCCACCAGGACGGCGGCGGCATCGTGCGCGTCGCCAGAGCCGCCCGGCTGGCCGAGGAGGCGCGCGAGGAGCGCGCCCTGCGCGAGGCGCAAGAGGCCAACCGTCCGCGCTCCGCCCTGAGCCTGCGGCTGTCCTACGCTCGGGCCGCCGAGATGGCCCCGCTGGTCAAGAAGCTGCTTTCGCCCGGCGGGGACGTGGTCTACGACACCCGCACCAATACCCTGATCGTCATCGACTGATGAAAGGCTCGATGTTCCGCCTCGCGGCGACGGCAACAGCGCTGGCGCTGGCCGGCCCCGCCCTGGGCGCCGAGCCGCGGGCCTTGAACGCCAAGGACGAAACGCTGCTGAAGAAGCTCGAGGCCCGCATCGATGCGGTCGATTCCGCCTTCGACGGCAGCCTGGGCGTCGCGATCGTGGATCTCGCCAGCGGCCGCCAGATCGTCCGGCTCGGCGACGACACCTTCCCCGCCGCCAGCATCATCAAGGTCCCGCTTCTCGTCGCGCTGTTCCATCAGGACCAGACGGGAAGGGGCGCGCGGCTCGGCGACGCTTACGTGGTGGACGCGAAGGACCTGGTCGCCGACAGCGCCATGCTCGCCGGCATGACGCCTGGCGTGACGCGGCTGACCAACCGCGACCTCACCACCTTCATGATGGGCGTCAGCGACAACGGGGCGACGAACGTCCTCATCGACCGTGTCGGCATGGAGAACGTCAACACGCTCCTGGAAGAGCTGGGCCTCAAGCAGACGCGCCTGCGTCGGAAGATGATGGACGTGGCGGCGGCCAAGGCCGGGCGCGAAAACACGGTCACGCCGGCTGAACTCGCCACGTTGCTGGCGCGGCTCCAGAACGGCGAGGTGCTCGACGCGGGCCACACCGAAGGCTTCCTGAAGGCCCTGGCGACGCCCAAGGAGAGTTATCTCGGCCTCCCCGACGGCACGCGCTACGCCTGCAAGACCGGCGAGCTGGAGGGCGTTCGGGGAGAGGCCGGGATCGTCTACGCCACGGGCCGGCCGTTCGTGATCGTCGTACTGACCGCCCTGGCGGGCGACGAGGAGCGGGCCGAGCAGGCTCTCGCCGAGGTGGGCCGCGCGGCGTTTCTGACCTTCGACCGTCTTGGCCGGGCGACGTCTCTAGGCCGCGTCCTCTACCCGCGTGCCCCATAGTCCTCGCCGGCGGACAGATCCGGATCCGGGACGGCCGCTAAGTCGTTGATATGAATAAGACTCTGGAGGTTGGCTGGCCGGCATGCTCATTGCTCTGAGAATGCCCGAAAGGACGAACGATCATGCGCCTCCTTCCCGCCGTCGCGCTGATCCTGTGGTCGACGACCCCGGCCCTGGCCTGGGACGAAGACTACCGGCATGGCCGCATCCGCTACCTGGAGCCCGGCGTGACTCTCCAGCGAGCCGACGACGGCAACGCCGAAGAGGCGCTGGTCAACTTCCCGTTCCTCCCCGGTGACCGGGTGTGGACCGACGGCGCGGGGCGCGTGGAGTTCCAGTTCCAGGACGGCACGCTGCTACGCCTCGACAGCCGCAGCAAGCTCGACTACATTGCCCACGAGGAGCGCGACGATCGCGTGATCCTGCGCCTGTGGTCCGGCAGCGCGTGGCTCGTGACCCGCGACCGCGGCGACGCCTACGAGATCGAGACCTCGACCGCCGTTGTGCTGCCCCGCGACCTGGGCACCTACCGCATCGACGCCGAGCCGGGCGAGACGCAGCTCTCCGTGTACGAGGGCGAGGCAACCCTGGAGAGCGGCCGCCGCTCGGTGGACGTGCGGGCGGGCGAGCGCTCGTGGGCCGAGCGCGGGTCCTATCCCGAGGAGCCGCGCCGCTTCGACCGCCGGGCCTCCGACGACTTCCAGTCGTGGAACGAGTCCCGCGACGACCGCACGTCCTGGGCGGCCTCGACCCCGTCCTACGTACCGGACGTCGTGCGCCCCTACGCCAACGAGCTGGATACCAGCGGCTCCTGGTACTTCGTCGCCGACGTGGGCCACGTGTGGCGTCCCTACGTGGCCTCCGGCTGGCGGCCCTACTCCAACGGGCGCTGGGTCTGGACGTACTACGGCTGGACCTGGGTGCCCTACGAGACCTGGGGCTGGGCAACCTCCCACTACGGCCGTTGGGACTACAACCACGGCGTCGGCTGGTACTGGATCCCCGGCCGCAGCTGGGGCCCGGCCTGGGTCTCGTGGGCTCTCGGCAGGGACTACGTCGGCTGGTGCCCGCTGGGCCGCGGCGACCGCCCGGTGGTGCTCGGCCACGCCGTGTCGCGGGGCGCCTGGAACTACACGCGGCGCGCGGACATGACCGCCCACGACGTGGCGCGGCGACGGGTGGACCTGCAGGCCGACGCGATCCGCGACCTGCGCGTGGCCGACTCGCCCCGCGCCCGGCCGACCCGCGACACGCGCGTGCTCGACGTGCAGACGGCGGTTCCGCGCAGCGGCGTCGCTCCGCCCACGGTCCGCATGGGCCACTCGCCCGGCGACGCGGTGCCCGAGATCGCCCAGGACAACAAGCACGCTGTGCCCGCCCCGGTGGTGCGGCGCACGCGGCCGCGCGAGGACGACGAGCGCAACAGCACGCGCGAAGACCCGGCACGCAGCGTCGAGCGCGCGCCTTCGAACGACGGCCGCAGCGACGTGGCGACGCCGCGGCGCAGCTACAGCCGCCGCGAGGAGACGGATGGCGAGGCCACGAGCGGAGTGTCCGCGGTGCCTCGAGACGCGGGGCGCGAGGCCGTCCGGGCGCCGGCGCCCCAAGGCCGCGAGCGCGAGAGCAGCGGCGGCGACCGCGACGTGGACTCGCGGCCTCCGTCGTCCTCGGCGGCGCCCCGCAGCCGCGACAGCGACTCGGACCGCGACGTGCTGCGCCGCATGTTCCGGCCGCTGACCGATCGGCCGTCGTCCTCCGGGGACTCGCGCAGCACGAGCCCGCGCAGCGAGAGTCCGCGCAGCGAACCGCGCTCCGAGCCGCGCACGGCCGCACCCCGCAGCGAGCCGCGTTCCGAGCCGCGTACCGCGGCGCCCAGAAGCGAGACACGCCAGGCGCCGCCGCCGCGCTCCGAGCCGCGCTCGGCCCCGGCGCCGCGCACCGCGAAGGAGCGCGACAACCGCTGACGGCTTTCGCGTGCGCTGGTCGATAATGGGCCGATGGCCATCGCGGCGGCGCGGCCGGTTCCGGCCCCAGCGAAGCTGCTCGCTCCAGCGAAGCTGCTGACTTTCGGGCGCGTCAGCGTCACGCTGCTGCTCGCCGCGGCCATCGTGGGCGGCTCCCTGGCGGGCGTGTTCCTCGCCTACGAGAACGACCTGCCCCAGATCTCCTCCCTCGAGGACTTCGAGCCCAACATCATCACGCAGGTGTTCGCGGGAGACGGCAGCGTCCTGGGCGAGTTCGCCATCGAGAAACGCGTGGTGGTGGACTTCGCCGAGATCCCGCCCGTGCTGCGCAACGCGATCGTGGCCGTGGAGGACGCGGACTTCTGGAAACACCTCGGCGTCAACCCCTGGCGCATCCCGGGCGCCGCCCTGGCCAACCTGCGCTCCGGCCGGCTCGAGCAGGGATCCTCCACGCTGACCATGCAGTTGTCGCGCCTGCTGTTCCTGACCCCCGAGAAGACCTACGAGCGGAAGATCAAGGAGGTGATCCTGGCCTTCCAGATCGAGAGGAACTTCACCAAAGAGGAGATCTTCACGCTCTACTGCAACCAGGTCTACTTCGGCCACGGGCAGTACGGCGTGGAAGCGGCCAGCCGCTTCTTCTTCGACAAGCCGGCGAAGGAGCTGAGCCTGCCCCAGGCCGCGCTGCTGGCGGGACTGCCCCAGAACCCAAGCCGCCTGTCCCCCATCGAGAACCCGGAGCGCACGAAGGAGCGCCGCGCCCACGTGCTGCGGCGCATGGTCGAGGAGAAGTACGTGAGCCAGGCCGAGGCCGATACGGCCCGCGAGGAGCCCCTGACCCTGAGCGTGCGCAAGGACCCCCCGACCATCGCACCGTACTTCCTCGAAGAGGTGCGCAAGTACCTGGAGCGCGAGTACGGCAGCCAGCGCATCTACCAGGGCGGCCTCAACGTCTACACCACCCTCGATCCGGCGATGCAGCGGTCGGCCAACGCGGCGCTGCGCAGGGGCCTGCGGCAGCTCGACCGCCGCACGCGCGGCTTCGTGCCGACCGAAGCGTCGATCCTCCAGGACGGCGCCTTCCCGGATCCGGTCCACCTCGACGAGTGGGACTGGCCCATGGTCGAGGGCGACGTGGTGCACGGCGTCGTGCTGGCCTCGGAGCGGGGCGTGGCCGTGGTGCAGATCGGCCCCTACCGCGCCCGCATCACGCCCAAGGAGGTCGAGTGGACGCGGCGCTCCAACCTCGCCGAGGCGCTGCCGCGGGGGGCCATCGCTCCGTTCCGCCTGAACGCGCTGAGCGGCGAGGGCGACAAGCGCGAGGCGAAGGTCACCCTGGAGCAGGACCCCAAGGTCGAGGGTGCCTTGGTGGCCGTCGAGGTCCGCTCGGGGGCCGTGAAGGCCATGGTCGGCGGCTACGACTTCGAGCGTAGCAAGTTCAACCGCGCCACCCAGGCCATGCGCCAGGTGGGCTCGGCCTTCAAGCCGCTCGTCTACTCGGCCGCCATCGAGACGCTGGCGTGGACGCCCGCCACGGTGATCGTGGACTCGCCGCTCTCCTTCCCGAACCCGTGGAACAAGACGGTGTGGACGCCCCACAACTACGACTTCGCCTTCGCCGGGCCGATCCCGCTGCGCCGGGCGGTCGCGGAGAGCCGGAACATCCCGGCGATCAAGACGCTGCAGGCCGTCGGCATCGAGAAGGGCATCGAGTACGCGCGCAAGCTGGGCCTGGCCGGCGAGCTGCCGCCGTTCCTGCCCATAGCACTCGGCGCCGGCGAGGCGACGCCCCTGGAGATGGCAGCGGCCTTCGCGACGTTCCCGAACGAGGGCCTGCGGATGAAACCGATGCTGGTCACGCGCATCACCGATCGCGACGGCAACATCATCGAGGAGGAGCGGCCGGCCGCGGTGGACGCGATCCGCGCGGACACGGCCTACCTGATGACCAGCCTGCTGCGCGGTGTCGTCGAGCGGGGAACGGCGGCGCGCGCGCGGTCCCTCAAGCGGCCGATCGGGGGCAAGACCGGCACCACCAACGACTTCACCGACGCCTGGTTCGTCGGCTTCGAGCCGTCGCTCGCCGCGGCGGTATGGGTGGGCTACGACGACAAGCGCATCAGCCTGGGCAAGAAGGAAGAGGGCGGGCGCGCCGCGCTGCCGATCTGGATGGACTTCTGGTCCGTGGTGATGAAGGACCGCCCGGTCGAGGAATACAAGGTCCCGGGCAACATCGTGTTCGTGCCCGTGGACGGTATGGGCCGCCCCGGCAAGCCGGGCGTGCCCGGCGTCCAGATGGAGTCGTTCGTGGCGGGCACCGAACCGCGCGTCTCCTCGGGCGCCCCGGCGCTGCTGCCCGGAGGCTAGGCGTCGCTCAGAACATCGTGTTCGTGTGGGCGGCCGTCGCCGGGATCACCTGCAGCACGTCCCAGTGCTCGACGATCCGACCCTGGTCGTCCAAGCGGAAGATGTCGATGCCCGCCCAGTCGCTGTCGCCGGGCCATTCCTGGTGACAGTGCAGGACGACGTGGGCGCCCTCGGCGATCACCCGCTTGAAGTACACGCGCTTGCCGGGGTACTCGCGCGCCATCCGCTCGAAGTACGCGATGAACGCGTCCTTGCCATCCGCCACATGCGGGTTGTGCTGGACGTAGACGTCGCCGGCGTACTTCTCGATCGCCTCGCGCGGCTTGCACTGGTTGAACATCAGATCGTAGAAGGCCGTGACGCTGCGCTTGTTCCTTTCGAGATCCACGCTCATGCCCCGCTGCCTCGGCTGGCGTTTTCCACGATTCGAGCCTTCACCAGCTTACGATGAGTCGGGCCGAGTGGGCCGAAACATGCAAACGAAGCGAGGGGCTTCGGCCTCAGCCTGGTCAACGAGGGGACGACCGCTTCGGCATGGCGGCGGATCTGCGCCGGATGGCGGTCACCTTCAGCACCGCACGAAGGGCCTCATTGACCGCCTCTGACGTCGGAAACGCCGCGGCCACCTCGGGCTTCAGCGCAACGAGTCTGGTCCCCTTGAGACGTTTCGCGTACTTCCCGCGTACGCCTGGCCCAAGGGCGGCAAGATCGTACTCGGGCCGGAGGTCGTCGGGACGCGGACGGCTAGCCTTCTTCATAGAAGCGACACTCACTTCGCGTGGCGGGCCTGGCCGAGATCAGCCGAACGGCATCCGCGCGGTCTGTGTGAGCCACCATTTAGGATACGCCCGGTCGAGCTGAATCCGATCGTCAGGAACCGGGCTTCCTCGATTGAGTGGTCCGGATCCTTGAAGCTGATCGAAAGAGTGTGCGCCAGCGCCGAGGCTGCCTCCTCGAACGTGACGCCGTGCTTCCGTGCGTTCTCAGCAGCCTTCTTGTCGTCCCACTCGACGATCACGCCCGCTCACTCCTCGTCGGCCGCCGCCGCCTGGCCGAGCGTTCCCTTGGCCTTCGCGATCAGGGTCGCCTTGACGAAGTCCGCGATGTCGCCGTCGAGGACGCGGTCGGTGTCGCCCGTCTCGTGCTTGGTGCGGTGGTCCTTGACCATGCGGTACGGGTGCAGGACGTACGAGCGGATCTGGCTGCCGAAGGCGATGTCCTTCTTGGCGGCCTCCACCTTGTCGAGCTTGGCCTTCTGCTTCTGCAGCTCCAGCTCGTACAGGCGCGCCTTGAGGATCTTCATCGCGACCTCGCGGTTGCGGATCTGGCTGCGCTCGTTCTGGCACGAGACGACGAGGCCCGTGGGCAGGTGGGTGATGCGCACCGCGGAGTCCGTGACGTTGACGTGCTGGCCGCCGGCGCCGCTGCTGCGGTAGGTGTCCACGCGCAGATCCTTGTCCTCGATCTTGATCTCGATGTTCTCGTCGATCTCGGGCCAGGCGAAGACCGACGCGAAGGACGTCTGGCGCCGCGCGTTGCCGTCGAAGGGGCTGATGCGGACCAGGCGATGTACGCCGGCCTCGCTGGCGAGGTAGCCGAAGGCGTACTCGCCCTGGACCAGCACTGTGACGCTCTTGATTCCGGCTTCCTCGCCGGCCTGGATGTCGGTGATGTCTTTCTTGTAGCCCTGGCGGTCACACCAGCGCAGGTACATCCGTAGCAGCATCTCGGCCCAGTCCTGGCTGTCGGTGCCCCCGGCCCCGGCGTTGATGGTGAGGATGGCGTTGTTGGCGTCGTGCTCGCCGCCGAGCATCTTCTGAAACTCGGCTTCCTCGACGGTCTTCGCCAGGACGTCCAGGGCAGGGCCGAGGTCCTTCTCCACGTCCTCTCCGCCGGCAAACCACTCGGCGAGGACCTTGGCGTCGTCCTCCTGGCTGCGCAGCCGCTTCAGCAGCCCGAGGTCGGCCTCCAGGCGCTTGCGGCGCTGCAGGACGCCCTGGGCGCCCTGCTGGTCCTTCCAGAACTCGGGTTGGGAGGCCTTCTCGTCGAGCTTCTGGAGCTCGATCTCGATCTTGCCGTGCTCAAAGATAGCCGCGGACGTCCGCGGCCCTCGCGACCAGGTGTTCGTAGCGCTGGGTCAGTGGGTGAGCCAAGTCGTGGACCTCCGAAAGCGATCGATTCTACACGCGGCGCCGGGCCAGCAGCACGAAGACCGTGAAGGACAGGGTCGCGCCCACGCAAGCCCAGGCGAACACGTCGCCCCGGGCTGCGTAGAGGGTCAGCTCGTCCACCAGCGGCACGTCCTTCACGATCAGGGCAGGCTCGAAGAGCGGGGTCCTTTCGACGACCCGCCCGCGCGGGTCCACCACGGCGCTGATGCCGGTATTCGCCGCCCGCACCAGGTAGCGGCCGTTCTCCACGGCCCGGAAGCGCGCCATCGCGAAGTGCTGGAAGGGCGCCGAGCTTCTGCCGTACCAGGCGTCGTTCGTGACGTTCACGAGGAGCTGCGAGCCGCGCGCAGTGAACGCCCGCAGCAGGTCGGGGAAGATCGCCTCGTAGCAAATGGACGCCGAGACCCGGCGACCTTCGACGTCGGCGATCGCGAAGGAGTCGCCCGGGGTGAAGTCCGCGACCTGGTCCACGACCTTGGCGGCCACACGCCCGCCCAGGGTCAGGAGCGGCTGGATCGGGACGTACTCGCCGAACGGCACCAGGCGCATCTTGTGATAGCGGTAGCTCAGCTCTCCGGCCGGCGTCATCAGCTTGGCCCCGACGAAAGCGCGGGCCTGCGGGGCCGTGGCGTCGTGGTCGTCGTTGCCGAACAGCAGGTGGATGCCGCGGCCCTGCACCAGCCCGCGCAGGTGCTCGAGGACTGGCGGGCTCTGGTCCACGTCCCAGGGCACGGCGGACTCTGGCCAGACCACGAGCCGCGCACCGGCGTCGGCCGCGCGCTCGGTCAGCACGACGTGCTTGCGGACGTTTTCAGTCGCGAGGCCCGGCGACCACTTCTCGTCCTGCGGAATGTTCGCCTGGACGAGGCCGACGCGCAGCCGGCCGGCCTCGGGGGTCGCCTGCTCCAGGCGCTGGGCGCCATCGGCGAAGACGAGCAGCACGACACCGGCGAGGCCCGCGAGGGCGCGCCGTCGCCTCGCCCCGGTCTCGCGGGCGGCATAGGCCAGGAGCGCCGGGGCCAGCACGAGCAGGAACGACACCGCGTAGACCGCGCCGAAGCGCGCGATCTGGATCATCGCCAGGTTGTCGGCCTGGCTGTAGCCCAGCAGGCACCACGGAAAGCGGAAGAAGGTGTAGGCCCGCAGGACCTCGGTGGCGACCCAGGCGAAGGGAGCGAGGATGAGCGCCTGCGGGCCGGCCGCCGTGATCCAGCGCGACACCAGGAGCGCGAACAAGGCCGGGAACAGCGCCACAGCCAGGCACAAGAGCAGCATCGCGATCGTGGCGATGGGCAGGCTCAAGCCGCCGAACTGCCTGACGACCAGGGCGGTCCAGTAGAGGGTCCCGACGCCCGACACGAAGCCGGCGATGTAGCCCAGGCGCGCCGCACGGACGCCGCGCACGTCGAGGAGCGCCCATAGGAGCGGCAGCAGCGCGACCCAGGCGACCGTCCAGTGCCCGAACTTCGGGAACGAGAAGACGAGCAGCAGGCCCGAAAGCGCGGCGAGAAGCTCGGGCCGCTGGCGCGTCAATTACGGACTATGAACGGCTTGTACTTCTCTTCGTCCCGCAGCTTGCCCTGGGTACGCTCGGCATCGGCGCGGGCCTCGTAGGTTCCGACCCGCACGTTGAACAGCCCGCCCTCGGGCCCGTCCGGGGCGACGACGTAGGCCGCGTAGCCCTTGCCCTTGAGGCGCGTCGCCACGGAATCGGCCGTCGCGCGGTCCTTGAAGGCGCCCACCTGGATCGTGAAGGTCCCGGCGGCGACGGGCTTGGGCGCCGTGTTCGCCGGGAGCTTCGGCGTCGCGGCCTTCGGCTCCAGCGTCGCCGGTTTCGGCGTCGCCGGTTTCGCCGTCGGCTTCGCCGCCGTGGTGGTGGACGGCGCCACGCTGGCCGGCGGCGCCACGCTGGGCCTGGGCGGCGCCGGGGTGGCGGCGGGGCGCGGCGCGGGGCTGCCGGCGCCCACCACCGGCGCGGGTTTCTCGAGGCTGTCGTCCACCTTCTCGCCCTCGAGGCGCTGCGCGTAGGTGAGGTCTTCGGCGGTCTGCGGCGGACGCGTGGGCGGCGGGTCCTCGGGGACGATGCGGTCCTCGATCGCACGCCGCGGCCCGCCGGCATCGGCGGACGCGGTCTCCTCGACACCGCGGCCGACCTTGACCCCGGCCAGGAAGCTCAGAACGAGCGCCGCGGATCCCGCCAGGAAATAGAAGACCAGCTGCTTGTTGGTGAGCTGGATCTCGTAATAGTAGTCGTCTTGCGCCAATGAGCCTCCGTTAGCCGATCCCGAGACGCCGCATGCCGTCCTTGATGATGCCCGCGATCACGGCCTCTTCCTGCGCGCCGTGACGCTGGCGTGCCGCGAGCTGGATCGCGAACACCAGCTCGTTGAGCGCGCTCAGCATCAGGCTGCGCCGCTGCTCGGCCGGCAGGTCCGCGACGTTGGCCAGCATCTGCTCGAAGTCGGCGCGCCCGTAGTGTTTCAGGTCGACGCCGTCGAACAAAGCACCGTACTGGGCGGAGACCTGGTCGAGGGCGGCCTGCATGAAGCCGTCGGCCTCCTCGCCGTGGCGCCCCTGCAGGAACGTGTAGATGCGGCCGAACATCTGGTTGAACTTCTCTACCACGTCCTCGAGGTCCAGCTCGCGCTCGCGGGCGATGGCGCCCGCGGAGTCGCCTTCCTGGCCCACCAGCAGCAGGCCCAGCACCTTGAAGGCCCACAGCGTGCGGCAGGTTTCGAAGCTCGTGAGGTAGGACATCGCACAGATCTGCTCGACGCTGGCGGCGCCGTTCACGTGTCCGAGCAGCTCCTGCTCCTCCTCGGTCAGCTCCAGCCGGTGCAGCAGCTCGCCCACGCTGCCCTTGCGCGGCACCACGTCGATGCCACCGAGGCTCCGGGAGATCTGGCTCCACGAGATCGACTTGCGCAGGCCCTGGAGAATGATGTTCTCGAGGGGGATGTTGACCGCGACGATGCTCGCCGGGTCCACCTCCTTGATCACCAGCTCGTAGTCGCCGTGGGTCCACGTCATCAGGTCCACCAGCAGGTCGTGCACCTGCTGCTCGACCGCGCCGATCAGCTCCTCGGACTCGATCGCCTCCAGGTCCACCAGGATGGCGCCCAGGCGCCGGCCCGGCCGGATCTCCTTGCTGGCCTCGATGTACTGGCGCACCGTGATGCGTCCCTTGACCAGCAGGTTCTCGCCCAGCCGCTCGTCCGGATCGTTGGAGGCCGCGTAGACGACCTTGCCCTCCTGCAAGTACAGGCTCTTCGCGACGTCGCCCTGGCGGAAGGTGAGGATGCCGGTCTCGCCGCTGCCCAGGAACGAACGCAGCAGCTCGGGCACGCTGGAGGCCTCGATCTCGCCTCGGATCGTGAGGTCGTCGTCGGGCGGCGCGTTTTCGAGGTCGAAGCTCACGCTCGGAGGCTCACTTCTCTTCGCGAACCAGGAGCGCCTTCATCCAGTCGATGGGCACGGGGAAGATGATCGTCGAGTTCTTCTCGGCCGCGATCTCGGTCAAGGTCTGCAGGTAGCGCAGGTGGATCGCGATGGGCTGGCGCTGCAGGGCCTCGGCGGCCTCGGTGAGCTGCTTGCTGGCGTCGAACTCGCCCGAGGCGTGGATGAACTTGGCGCGCTTCTCGCGCTCGGCCTCGGCCTGCTTGGCCATGGCCCTGACCATCTCGGGCGGCAGGTCCACGGCCTTCACCGCCACCTGCGACACCTTCACGCCCCAGGGGTCGGTGTGCTCGTCGATGACCTGTTGCAGGTGGCCCGCGAGCCGCTCGCGCTCCGACAGCAGCTCGTCGAGCGTGGCTCCGCCCAGGATGCTGCGCAGGGTCGTCTGGGCCATCTGGCTCGTGGCGTAGAGGTAGTTCTCCACCTGCACCACGGCCATCACCGGGTTCATCACGCGGAAGTACACCACCGCATTGACCTTGACGCTCACGTTGTCCCGGGTGATGACGTCCTGCGGCGGCACGTCGAGGACGATCGTGCGCAGGCTCACACGCACCATGCGGTCGATCGGCCAGACGATCAGGACGAGCCCGGGACCCTTGGCGTCCGGCAGCAGCGAGCCGAGGCGGAACACGACGCCGCGTTCGTACTCGTTCAGGACCTTGATCGACAGGACGAGCCACAGGACGACGAGTCCCAACCCGACCAGCAGGCCCTGCGGCATGGTCAGACCCTCCTCACCTTGAGCGTGAGACCTTCGATCGCTTCCACGCGGACCCTTTCGCCCGGAGCGACGGGCCCCTCGGACACGGCGCGCCAGCGCTCGCCCATCACGCGCACGAAGCCGTCGGGCGCCAGGGCCGTGTCGGCCACCGCCTCGCGCCCCAGGATCCCGGCAGCGCCGGTCACGCTGGCGCGAGACCGGGCCTTCACCACCAGGTTCACGAGGGTCAACGACCACGCCGCCATCACGAGCGCCGAAGGCACCAGCAGGCGCAGGCCCACGCGCAGCTCGGGCAGCGGCGAGTCGATCAGCATCATCGCTCCGAGGATCATCGCGACGATCCCACCCAGCGTCAAGAGGCCGTAGGACGTGACCTTGATCTCCGCGACGAACAGCGCGATCGCCAGCAGGATCAGCAGCACGCCGGCGCTGTTGACCGGGATGATCTGCGACGCGAAAAGGAACAGCACCAGGCACAGGGCGCCGACCACACCCGGGAAGATCAGGCCGGGGTGGCTGATCTCGGTGCCGAGGCCGGCCAGGGCCCCCAGCAGCAGCAGGAACAGGACCTCGGGCCGAGCGATCAGGGATAGCACGGCCTGGCGCCAGTTCATCGCCACGACGACGGGCACGGCGCCCTTCAACGCGAGACGCTGCTTCGTGCCGTCGAAGCGCGTCAGCTCGCGGCCGTCGAGGGCCGCGAGCAGCTCGCTCACGTCCTTGACCACCAGGTCCACGAGCTTGCCCTCGAGGGCTTCCTTCTCGGTGAAGGACCTGCTCTCCACCACCGCCTTCTCGGCCAGCTCGACGTTGCGGCCGCGCCGCTCGGCCTTGCCCCGGATGTAGGCCGCGGCGTCCTGGGTGACCTTCTTCGACATGGTCTCGTCCATCGGCCCGCCCAGGCCCGAGACGGGGTGGGCCGCGCCGATGTTGGTTCCGGGCGCCATGGCCGCCACGTCGGCCGCGATCGTGATCAGGAAGCCCGCGGAGGCGGCCCGCGCGCCGGAAGGCCCGACGAAGACCGCGATCGGCGTGCGGCAGTTGAGCATGCGGTCGATGATCTGGCGCATCGATACGTCGAACCCGCCGGGGGTGTCGAGGCGCAGCACGAGCAGCGGGGCGCCCTGCGCGTCGGCTCGATCGATGGCCGAAACCACGTGCGCTGCGGTGATCGCGTGCACGACGTCGGCGAGCTCGACGACCGGAACCGCGGGCGCGGCAGTGCGCGCGGTAGCAGGCCACAGCAGCAGCGCGGGGATGAGCAGGAGCGCCCGCCGGGCGATCACACGCAAGTGTAACCCACACAACGATTTCCAGTCAACGGTCGAGAGGGGTCGCGGCGGCTGGTGATAAGATGGCGGGGTCATGTTCGGCACGCTGGGCGGCCCCGAGCTGTTCCTGATCCTGGTTGTCGCGCTGATCGTGTTCGGCCCACGCAAGCTGCCGGAGATGGGCAAGAGCCTCGGCCGGATGATGGCCGAGTTCCGCAAGGCCTCGAACGACTTCCAGCGCACGATCGAAGAGGAGGTCGAGGAGGACAACCGCAGGCCGAAGAAGGTCGCGGTTGCTCCGCAGCTGCTGCCGCCGGAAAAGCCGCCTGCGCTGCCCGAGGAACCGGTAGCCACACAGGGCACCTCCGCCGAAGCCGCCGTCCCCGCCGACAGCGTGAGCCGGGACGGGACACCGACCGAGTAGCCGGACATCTCCTCGATGGCTCGCACGGATCCCGACAAGATGTCGTTCCTCGAGCACCTGGACGAGCTGCGGGTCCGGGTGGTCCACGCCGCGATCGCGCTGGTGGTCGCCTTCGCCCTGTGCTGGAACTACCACGAGGAGATCTTCCACTTCCTGACCCAGCCGATGCGGACCTACCATCCCGACGTCAAGTTCATCTACACCGGTCCGTCGGAGGCGCTCATCCTCTACATGAAGATGTCGTTCTTCGTGGGCATTTTCGTCGCCTCGCCCTACGTGCTGTGGCAGGTGTGGAGCTTCATCGCCCCAGGGCTCTACCCCAGCGAGAGGAGCTGGGCCGTGCCCTTCATCGCCATGGGCACGCTGTTCTTCGTCGGAGGCGCGTGCTTCGGCCACTTTTTCCTGTTCCCGATCACGTTCCGCTTCCTGGGTGGCTTCGGCGGCACGGACATGCAGTTCCTGCCCAAGATCGACGAATACTTCTCGTTCTACTCGTGGTTCCTGCTGGGCCTGGGTGTGGTGTTCCAGATGCCCGTCGTGATCTTCGTGCTGTCGCGGATCGGCCTGGTGAGCGCGGGGTTCCTGATGCGCCAGTTCAAGTGGGCGGTGCTGGGCTCGTTCGTGGTCGCCGCGATCCTGACCCCGACGCCGGACATGGTCACCCAGACGCTGCTGGCGCTGCCGATGATGCTGCTGTACCTACTGGGGGTGCTGGTGGCCTGGGCCTTCGGCAAGCCGCGACGGGCGGCCGAGACAGCCGAAGTCAGCGCGGAAGCTCGAACCTGAGCTCGGCCCCGACCGTCGCCTTCTCGCGCCGCGCCTGGCCCGCGTTCACTTCGAGCACGTAGAGTCCCTTGCGCATCGGTTGGTACGTCGGGCACGGGTCCTTGAGGCATGGCGGCACGGCTTCGGCCACGTGCACGATGCGGCGCTCGGCGTCGAGCCACACCATGTCGATCGGGAACTTGCAGTTCTTCATCCAGAAGCCGTGGAAGTCGGGTGCCTGGAACACGAACAACAGGCCGCGGTCTATGGGCAGCGACGGGCGGAACATCACTCCCATCGCCCGGTCTTCGTCCTTGACCATCAGCTCGACCTGCAGCACCTTTCCCGAAGGGAGGGTGAGCGGGATGAGATCGGGAGCCGCCCTCACCATGGGCGCCACGAGGAGCAGGGCGAGCGCCGCGCGCGCGTAGGAGCGCTTCACGATGCCGATCGTACCATCCAGGTCGAAGCACATCCAGGCCCTCATAGCCGCCCTGGCCGCGCCCAGCGCGGCCGAACGCGAGTCCGCCATCGCGCGCCTGGGCCTCGTAGGCTTGCGCGCCGTGCTGCCGCTGGTCGCGGTCCTGCGCGGCGGCTCTAGCCTGGAGGCGCGCCTGGGCGCCTTGCAGGCTCTGGCGCAGATCGACGACGCCCGCGCTCGCGCCGCGATCCTCGGGGCGGCCGACGATCCGGAGCCCAGGCTGGCCCGCGCTGCGGCTTTGGCCTCGGGCCCGCCGCCGCCCGAGGCGCCGACCGAACCACGGGCGCTGCGGCCTTTCGAGCGCGGGTTGGAGAGCCTCCCGGCGGGCGCCAAGGCGCTGCCGGCGCTCCGCGACGCGCTGCGACGGCTCGAGGGCGAGCTGGGCGCGAGCGAGGCCTGGCCGCTGCGCCTGCGGATCCACCGCGAGCTGGTACAACGCGGAAGCCGCATCGCTCTCTACGACCTGCGGGACATGCTCGAGCGCCGGCCCCCACGCGACAGCGCGGCGCTGCTCGATCTCGTCGCGCAGGTGGGCGACGCGAGCGTCGTTCCCGCGCTCGCGCGCCTGGCCCATGACGCTCCCGCCGCAAGTGCCTCCTGCGTCGAGACCCTCGCCGTCCTGATTCATCGCGAGCGGCTCAGGAAGACCCACCGGTACGTGAAGGCCGTACGTCCCGAACATCGCAAGCTACTCGACGGCCTGTGGGCCAAGGCCACACGGCGTCGCTGACGCGGCGTCCTACTCCCTGACGCGTCCGGTCATGGGCACGAAGCGCACCGGGAGCACGCGCGTTTCCACGAAGGCCTCGCCCCGCCGCGTGACGACCACCAGCTCCTGGAACTCGTCGCCCACGGGCAGGATCAGCCGGCCGCCCTGCTTGAGCTGCCGCTTCAGGGGCTCGGGGATACTGGGCGCCGCGGCCGTGACCATGATCGCGTCGAAGGGCGCTTCCTCGGGCCAGCCCTCGTAACCGTCCCCCGCGCGCACCGACACGTGGCGGTAGCCGAGCTGCCTCAGGCGCTCCGCGGCCTCGTCGGCCAGCGGCTTCACGATCTCGATCGTGAAGACCCGCGGGACGATCTCGCCGAGCACGGCCGCCTGGTAGCCCGAGCCTGTGCCGATCTCGAGCACCTTCTCGTCCCCTTGCAGCCGCAGGGCCTCGGTCATGAAGGCGACGATGTAGGGCTGCGAGATCGTCTGGTCGTGGCCGATGGGCAGCGGGCGGTCCTCGTAGGCATCGCGCGCCGAGCCTGCGGGGACGAACAGGTGGCGCGCGACCCTGCGCATGGCGGCGAGGGTGCGGACGTCCTTGACCCCCCGCGCCTCGATCTGGCGGACGACCATCTGCTCGCGGGCCGTATCGAAGTCCTCGCGCCCGCCCCCCGGCGCCTGCGGTGCGCAGGACGTCGCCGCGATGGCGATCAGGCCCGGGAAGAGCGGCATGGGGCGAATGGGCTAGTCTAATACGCTTGGGCGAACAGCACCTCGCTCGGCGACGGCTTGCCGCAGCGGATGCACGTGCCCGGCGCCTTTTCCCGGTCCAGGGGGATCACGCGGGTGGTTGCCTTCGTCTCCTCCTTGATCTTCGCCTCGCAGTCCGCGTCGCGGCACCAGCCCGCCCTCAGGAACCCGCGCCGGGTGCTCATCACCTGCTTGAACTCGTCCCAGTTTCCGACGCTGCTGGTGTTGTCGGCCATGAACTTGCGCGCCCGCTCCAACAGCTCGACCTGCATGCGGTCCAGGATCTCGCGCACCCTGGCCGCGACGCCGGCCAGGGGTGTGAAGGCCTTCTCCCGCGTGTCGCGCCGCACCAGGACGCACTGGTCCTTCTCGATGTCCTTGGGGCCGATCTCCATCCGGATCGGCACGCCGCGCATCTCCCAGTCGGCGTACTTCCAGCCGGGGAGCTGCGTGTCGCGGTCGTCCAGGTGCACGCGCACGCCGGCTCCGCGCAGCGCCGCCATCACCTCGCGGCACTTCGGCAGCACCGCCTCGTTCACGTCGCCCTTGCGGGGCGGGATCGGCACGATCACGACCTGGTAGGGAGCGACGCGCGGCGGCAGGATCAGGCCCGAGTCGTCGCCGTGGGTCATGATCAGTCCGCCCAGCATCCGGGTCGAAGTGCCCCACGACGTGGACCAGGGCTTCTGGCGCGACTGGTCACGGCCCAGGAACTCGATGCCGTAGGCGGTAGCGAAGTGCTGGCCCAGGTTGTGTGAGGTGCCGGCCTGGAGCGCGCGGCCATCGCCCATCAGCGCCTCGATCGCATAGGTCCGGAGCGCCCCCGCGAACTTCTCGCTGTCCGACTTCTGCCCGTAGACCACGGGCATTGCCAGCGTTTCTTCCGCGAAGCTCCGGTACACCTGTAGCATCTTGAGCGTCTCCTCCTGGCCCTCGGCCTCCGTCTCGTGGAGCGTGTGCCCCTCCTGCCACAGGAACTCCGTGGTGCGCAGGAAAGGCCGCGTGACTTTCTCCCAGCGCACGATGTTGGCCCACTGGTTGATCAGGATCGGCAGGTCGCGCCAGGACCCGACCCACTTCGCGAACATCGAGCAGATCATCGCCTCGGACGTGGGCCGGATCGCGAGAGGCTCGGGCAGCTCTTCCCCGCCGCCGATCGTGACCCAGGCGCATTCGGGCGAGAAGCCCGCGACGTGCTCCTTTTCCTTCTCCAGGAAACTCTTCGGGATGAGCAGTGGGAAGTACGCGTTGAGGTGGCCGGTCTCCTTGATGCGGCGGTCCATGTCGGCCTGCATGTGCTCCCAGATCGCGTAGCCGTAGGGCTTGATGACCATGCAGCCCTTCACCGGCCCGTAGTCCGCCAGGTCGGTTTTCAGCACGACGTCGAGATACCACTGCGAGTAGTCCTGCCCGCGCGGGGTGATCTCCTTCATGGTGCGCTTCTCGTCGCTCAATCAGGACTCCTGCTTCTTCGCGGGGAACACGAGGGAGAGCACGACCGAGGCCGCAATGGTCCCGATAATGATGCCGAGGGAGATGCCGATCGGGAAGTGGCCGTCGTACAGGCGGTTCAGCCACACCATCTTGAGGCCGACGAAGATCAGCACGACGCCCAGGCCGTACTTGAGCATGTGGAACTTGTCCACGGCCCCGGCCAGCAGGAAGTACAGGTTCCGCAGGCCCAGGATCGCGAAGATGTTCGAGGTGAACACGACCAGCGGCTCGCTGGTCAGGCCGAAGATCGCAGGCACCGAGTCCACGGCGAACACGATGTCGGTCATCTCGAGGAACAAGAGCGCAATGAAGAGCGGGGTGGCGTGGAGCCTGCCGTCGCCCTCGCGCACGAAGAAGCTGGCGCCCCGGTACTCCCCCGTCACGGGCACGTGACGCCGGAAGGCGCGGATCACCCAGCGCTCGTGGGGCTCGACCGGCCCCTCCTCGCCGCCGAACATCATGCGCGCGCCGGTCAGGATCAGGAAGCCGCCGAACAGCCAGATCACCCACTCGAATTGGAGCAGCAATGCGCCCAGGGCGATGAAAATGGCGCGGAACACCAGGGCGCCGAGGATCCCGAAGAACAGCACGCGGTGCTGGAGCTGCTGCGGGACCTTGAAGTACGTCATCACCACCACGAACACGAAGATGTTGTCGACGCTCAGCGAGTACTCGACCACGTAGCCGGCGAGGAACTCCAAGGCCGTCTGCTTCGCCATGGCCGCGGCGTCGAAGCCCGCGATGGCGACGAGCCGCACATCCCGCGGGAAGTGGTGCAGCATGTAGAAGTAGAAGGCCACGTTGAAGGCCAACGCGAGGCTGACCCAGACCACTGTCCACGCGCTGGCCTCGCGCATCGAGACCCTGTGCGCCTCGCGATGGAAGACCCCCAGGTCCAGGAGCAGCAGCACCAGCACCAGGCCGGTGAAGGCGATGTAGAACCACCAGTATTCGGCGAAGGGGAATAGGGACACGGAGCTCATCTAGGCGCGGATCCTTTCGGGAACGGGGGCATCCACGTCTGCGAGGCGGACGCGGCCCCCCTCGAGCAGGCTGTGGCCATTGAAGCGCAGGTCATCGGTTGTCGGGAAGTCCAGGCGGAAGTGACCGCCTCGGCTTTCTTCGCGGAAGAGCGCACCCGTGGCCATCGCCCAGGCGACGTCGGCGAGGTTGCGGGTCTCGGCCTCGCCTCGGTTGCGCGGCGCGCCCGAGCGCGCGCGGAGGGGTTCGAGGAAGCGCAGCAGCGACGCGAGGCCGGCCGCGTCGCGCTCGAGGCCGAGCTTGCTCCAGGCCTCGGCGCGAATGGCGTCCCGGTCCTCCGCGGGGCGCGCGCTGACCTCCGGCGCGGGGTCGAAGCGCTCCGCGGGCGCCGGCGGTTCGTCCTCGATCATGGTCTCCGCCGCGCGCGCGCCGTAGACGAGGCCTTCGAGCAGCGAGTTGCTGGCCAGGCGGTTGGCGCCGTGGACGCCGCTGCCCGCGACCTCCCCGGCGACGTAGAGGCCGGCCAAGGTCGTGCGGCCACGCAGGTCGGACGCCACGCCGCCCATCACGTAGTGGGCCGCCGGCGTCACCGGGACGGGCGTCTGGGTCATGTCCAAGCCGTAGCGCTGGCAGGTCGCCAGGATGCGCGGGAAACGCGTGCGCACGCGCTCGGGATCCAGGTGGCGGACGTCCAGGCGCACCGGCCCGCGTCCCGCCTGCTGCACGCGGAAGATGGCTCGCGCCACCTGGTCGCGCGGGGCCAGCTCCTCCGTGAAGCGCTCGCCGTTCCGGTCGATGAGCAGGCCGCCTTCGCCGCGCACGGCCTCGGAGACGAGGAAGCGCGGCGCCCCATGGATGGCGAGCGCCGTGGGATGGAACTGCACGAACTCCATGTCGAGCAGGGCGGCGCCGGCGCGCAGGCTCATGCCGACGCCGTCGCCCGTGGCGACCGGTGGGTTCGTAGTCTCGGCGAAGACCTGGCCCGCGCCCCCGGTCGCGAGCAGCGTGGCCCGGGCCAGCACCATGGTCCGCGAGCCGTCTTCGTCCAGGAAGCGGCAGCCTACGACGCGTGCGTCCTGCGACACGAGGTCGGTCGAGCACGCGAAGGAACGGACCTCGATCGGCTCCGTGCGCCGGGCCTTCTCGAGCAGGGCGCGGGCCATTTCCCAGCCCGTCGCGTCGCCCAGGGCGTGCAGCACGCGGTTGCGGGAATGGGCGCCCTCGCGCGTGAAGTGGAAGCGGCCCTCTTCGCGGTCGAAGCGGGCGCCCCAGGAAGCCAGCTCGCGGATGCGCTCGGGGCCCTCCTCGACCAGGGCCCGCGCCGCGGGCCGCGATACGATGCCGGCTCCGGCGCTCAAGGTGTCCGCAAGGTGCAGGTCGGTGTCGTCGCCTATGCCCATGGCCACGGCCACTCCGCCCTGGGCGTAGCCGGTGTTGCTCTCTGTGGGTTGGTCCTTGGTGACGAGCAGCACGCGGCCCGCGCGGGCCAGGCCGATGGCCGCCCGCAGCCCGGCGATGCCGGAGCCCAGAACCAGGTAGTCGGTCGTCAGCGTGCTCTCTGCCATGCGGCCCAAAGAGCGCGATTTTACCCTTGACCCGCCCAAAGCACCTCGTGTAGCCTCCGGCCGTCGTTCGCGGCCCCTCTCTCCCGCCGCGACATCTCTCCCAAAAACCAGAACCAAACGAGGTGTCGAAATGGAGAAGAGAACTGCGTTCCTGCTGGTGGTGTCGATCGCGATCAGCGGTGCCGCGGCTGCCGAGAAGCGCGCGGCGCGCGTCTACACCAACGACGACCTGGCCCGCGTGGCGCCCTTTCGAAGCGAGACCGGCGTCCATTCGCTGCCGGCGACGGAGCCCCGCGCCACGGTCCCGGCGCGCGATGCCGTCCGCCGGCCCGCGAGCCGCGGCGAGGACTACTGGCAGCGTGAGGCCGACCGGGTGCGCGAGCGTGTGCGCCCGCTCGAGAAGCGGGCGGTGGCCCTCCGGCGGTCGATCCACGAGCGCTGGAAACTGCCGGGCGTCGCGCCCATGACCGACCCTAAGCTCATCGAATGGCGGCGCGAGCTGCAGGAGGCCGAGGCCGACATCCGCGAGCTGCAGGAGCGGCTCGAGGAGCGCGCCCGGCGAGACGGCGCCCTGCCCGGCTGGCTGCGTTAGGGCGTCACATCACCTCGCCGGTCTTGATGCCGAAGGCGCCGACCGCGATCGCGATGTCGGCGATGCGAGGGTCTCGCCCGAGCGATGTGAGACGACGAGCTCGATGCCGTGTCGGCGCGCCAGCTTCATGACCTCGAAAGTGTCGTGCAGGCTGCCGTTCTGGTTGGGCTTGACGAGCAGCCCGTTGGCGGAGCCGTCGGCGATGCCCTTCTCCAGTCGCCGGCGCTGCGTGACGTAGAAATCGCTGCCCACGCGCGCCGAGGTCACGGACGTGGCCAACGCGGTCCTCGACGGCACTGACGCCGTGATGCTGTCCGGCGAGACCGCCGTCGGCAAGCACCCGGTGGAAACGGTGCGGCGCATGGCGGCCATCGCGGAGACCGCCGAGGAGAAGCTGTATCCCTTCGAGCGCTCGGTGCGGCCGCGCACGGGCGTCGAGCCGCCCGACCTGCCGCAGGTCCCGGCGCGGCTCGCGGCCCAAGCCACGCGCGAGGTCGCGGTGAAGGCCGTGGTGGTCTACACGCGCAGCGGGCGCACGGCGCGCCTCGTCTCCGACGAGAGGCCGCGCCCGCCCATCGTCGCCCTGACGCCGGCGCCGGACGTGGTGCGCCAGTTGGCGCTGTACTGGGGCGTGCGTCCCTGCCTGGCGCGCGACCTGCGCTCGGCGACGGAGCTCATCGCCGCGGGCAGGGAGACGCTGCTCCAGACCGGACTGGCCCGGGCCGGCGAGACCGCGGTGTTCCTGATCGGCTCGGCGCAGGGCGACTCGGAGAACGGCCTGGAGATCGCCCGGCTATAGAGTCAGAGCAGCGTGCCGCGCAGGACGTAGGCAGCGACTTCGAAGTAGATCACGATGCCCGTCACATCCACCAGCGTCGCGACGAACGGCGCCGACGAGACAGCCGGGTCCATCCCGAGGCGCTTCAGGCCCATGGGGAGCATCGAGCCCGCAAGGGTGCCCCACAGTACGACGCCGATCAGGGACAGCCAGATGGTGACCGCGACCAGCGGCCAGTGCGGGCCGTAGGCGGTCGGAGAGACCAGGGACCAGAGGCTGATTCGAAGGAAGCCCACGAACCCCAGCGTCCCCCCGAGCACGAGGCCCGCGAGCACCTCGCGCCTCATGACCTTCCACCAATCGGGTATGCGCAGCTCGCCCACCGCCAGCGCGCGGATGATGAGCGACGCGGCCTGCGAGCCGGAGTTGCCGCCGCTGCTGATGATGAGCGGCACGAACAAGGCCAGGACCACCGCGCGGGCGATCTCCTCCTCGAACCTCCCCATCGCCGTGGCCGTCAGCATCTCGCTCAGGAACAGGACCAGCAGCCAGCCTGCACGCTTGCGGATCAGGGTCCAGAAGGGCGTCGCCACGTAGGGCTCGTCCAGGGCCCCCGCCTCGATGGCACCCATCTTCAAGGCGTCCTCGGTGCCCTCCTCGACCAGGACGTCCACCACGTCGTCCACGGTCACGAAGCCCACGACGCTGCCGTCCGCCTCGAGAACGGGAACCGCCAGCAGGTTGTACTTCGCGATCCTGTTCGCGACCAGCTCCTGGTCGTCGAGGGCATTGACCGTGATGGGCTTCTTGCGCATCACCTCGGTCACGGCCTGGCCGATCTCGGCCATCACCAGGTCGCGCAGCGAAACGGCTCCCAGCAGCCGCCCCGTCGCCGGCTCGAGGATGTAGCAGGCGTAGATCGCCTCCTTCTCGCGGGCCACGGAGCGGATGTACTTGAGCGCCTGGCCCACGGAGAGCGCGGGATCGAGCCGGACGAACTCGGTGGTCATGATGCCGCCGGCCGACTTGGGCGGGTATTGGAGCAGTCTTTCGACCTCGGCGCGGGTCTCGGCCGCGAGGGTCGGCAGCAGCTTGCGCCGCTCGCGCTCTCCCAGCTGGCGGAACACCGCAGTCCGCTCGTCGGACGCCAGGCCCTCCAGGATCTCCGTGGCGCGGCTGGGTTCGAGGTGCTCCAGGATGGCCGCGCGCCGGGTCAGCGTGGGCTGGTCCATGACCTCCACCGCGCGCAAGGCCGGGACCATCGTGATGACCGTCGCGGCTTCGACGACCTTGATGCTGTTCAGCAGGTCCGCGAAGTCCGCCGCCGGCAGGTCGGCCACGACCTGGCTGATCCCCGTAAAGCTGTCGTCCAGGCGGAGCTGGATGCGCTCGATCAGGTCCTTGGGTGCGGTCACTCGCTCTCCCTCAGCGGCGGGCTTCCCAGCCCCGCCGCAGCTCCTCCATGAGTTCGCCGAAGCGCGGGTCGTCGCGAAGCCCGCGCAGCTTGGTGCTGGTCGAGAACAGCGGGTAGTTCTCGTTGCCCAGCCGCACGGCGATCCTGAGCCACTCCACGGCCTCGTCGGCCAGGCCCTCCATCGCGTAGAACGAGGCCAGCCAGAACGCCATGTCGGGATCGGAGGCGGCTGCGCTGCGGACCCGCTCCGTGACCAGTCCACGCGCGCGTTCGTGCTCGCCCCGGGCGCTCAGGCACCAGCCCAGGACGATCTGGACGCCGTCGAAGTTGGGCTGCTGGTGCAGCACCTCCTCGATCAGGGCCTGCGCCTCGTCCGTGCGGCCGAGGTTGAAGTAGGCCTGGGCGAGGAAGGTCTTGACCAGCGGATGGTCGGGCTCCGCCGCCCGCGCCGCCTCGAGCTGCGCGACGGCCTCGGCGTACTCCTGCCGGTAGGCGAAGAGGCGGGCGCGGTTAAAGGCGACGATGACCGCGTCGCGAGGGTTGATCTGGAGCAGGCGCTCGTACACGGCGAACGCCTTCTCGTACAGGCCGTCGAGGCGGTAGAGCATGCCCGCCACGAACAGCACGTCCGGATCGCTCGGCGCCTGGCGCTCGAGGATCTAGATCGTCTCCCGCGCGCGCCGTTTGTCTCCGTGGTAGAGGTCGGCGTACACCAGGAACAGGCGCGCTTCCAGGGACTCCGGATCGAGGTCCAGCGCCTTGCGCAGCGAGCGCTCGGCCAGCGCATAGGACTCGACGCCGCCGTAGCGCTGTGCCTGGTACAGGTAGCAGCGGCCCAGGGCGGCATGGGCCGCGGCGAAGCCGCCATCCAGGCCTTCGGCTTCGTGGAAGGCGTTGATCGCCGCGTCCAGGTCGGCATCGTCGAAGCTCTTGAGCACGTACCGGAACAGCAGGTCGCGGCCCTTCAGGTAGTGCTCGTAGGCCTCGGCGCTGCGCGTGGGGCGCCGCTCGATGCGGTCCTGCTCGTCGGCGCTGAGCGTGAGCCTGAGCGCCGACACGAGGCGCGCGGCGAGCGCGTCCTGGATCGTGATCAGGTCGCGACCGGGCACGTCGATCGTCTCGCTCCACAGGATCTGGCCGGCGGCCGTGGCGAGGAGCTGCGCCGTCACCCGGAAGCGCTCGGGCGTCCGCACGAAGCCGCCGGCCAGGACCGACGAAACGGCCAGCTCGGCGCCGACGGCCAGCGGATCCCAGTTCCGCCCCGCATAGGGCGCGACGTAGGCCGAGGGCCGCACCACGAGGCCCCGCACCTGGCCCAGCTCGGTGATCAGCGCGTCGGCGAGGGCGAACTCGTAGAACGCGGCCTGCGGCTCTCCCGACAGGTTGCGGAACGGCAGCACCGCCAGCGTTTTCTCGGTTTCGCTGCCCCACGCGGGCGGGCGCGTGAGCCGTTCCTCCGTCGTGAGGGCGCTTGGCTCGGCGCGGCCCCGCCTCCCGAAGACGCGGCCGAATGTCTCGCCCAGCAGCGAGTAGGCGCGGCTGCGCCGGCGCGACTCGGTCGCGGCCCCAGGCCCGGCCTCCGGGGAGTCGGGGCCGCGGGCCAGGCGCCTCTGGAGCGCGCGCAGCTCGTCGCGCATCGCGGCCATTGACGGAAACCGGTCGCCGGGCTCTTTGGCGAGGGCCCGCTCGACGATCGCCTGCAGCCCTGGCGGCACCCTGGGATTGACCTGCGAAACAGGGAGGGGCCGCTCGTGCAACACCGCGTGGAGCACGTCGATCGCGTGCTTGCCTCGAAACGGCCGCCGCCCCGTCAGCATTTCGTAGATCACGACGCCCAGGCTGAAGATGTCGCTGCGGTGGTCCACCGGCGCGCCCGAGGCCTGCTCCGGAGAGCCGTAGCCGAGGGTTCCATGCGGCACGCCGACCTGCGTGTCGGATGCGTCGCCCGCCGGCAGTCCCGGAACGCCGTCGCCTCCGATCATCTTGGCGAGGCCGAAGTCGAGTACCTTGGCCTGGCCGTCGGGCGCCACGATGACGTTGGATGGCTTGACGTCCCGATGCACGATGCCGTGGGCGTGGGCCACGGCCAGGGCGTCCGCGACCTGGATCGCGAGCGCCAGCGTGGCTTGGGTCCCCAGGGAGCGGCCGGCCATGAAGCGCTCCAGGGTGGAGCCCTCGGCGTACTGCATGACCAGGTAGCGGACGCCGGCGTCCTCGCCGATGTCGTAGAGGGCGGAGATGTTCGGATGCTCCAGCGCCGAGCACAGGAACGCCTCGCGCTCGAAGCGCCGGCGGGCCGCGTCGGTCGCCGCCAGCTCGGGACGCAGCGCCTTGATCACCACCGGGCGGCCGAGCCGCAGATCCTCGGCCTTGTAGGCGGTGGCCTGCCCGCCCTGGCCCAGCTTCTCCAGGATGCGGTAGTGGCCCAGCGTGGTTCCCGGCTCGAGAGTCTCCATGGCTTGGCGCAGGCCCAGCAGAATCGGTCGCCTAGCCGCGCGTCATTTCGCGATCGTGATCGACGGACCGGTCTGCACGACGGTGGACACGCTCATCTGGAAGAGCTGATACAGCAGGCTGAAAGCCTTCTTGTTCCAGGCATAGCCCTGCTGGGAGCGCACGGCGTAGTGGAGGCCCTGAGCTCCACGGAGAGTTCCGGTCCCTTGGGGGCTTCCGCGACTCGACGATCTCGAGGGTGACTGGGGGATTCTCCAGGATCTGCGGCGTCCTGGCATCCGGCGGCACGTCGTACTCGGGCTCCGGGCGATGTTGAGCAGCAACTGCTTCGAGATGCTGTCGGCGGTGGTCGCGTCGTAGCCCACGACGCTCGGTCCAGGGCGACGGTCGAAGCGCAGCCGCTCGTGGCGACGCCAAGCAGGGTCAGCGCCAGAGGTGCTAGCGCCCCGGCGGGGTTACAGCGCCACGGCATCGCGGACATAGCTGATCGACGGTCATACTACACACGGAGCCCGCCGCCCGCTATCCGAGCACGACCTCCGCAACCGCCGCAGCGACGACGAAGCAGCGTTCGTTGTTCGAAGCCTTGTCGACGGGGACCACGAAGAATCCCGGCCGCGAGCGGTCGTAGCCCTGTGTCATCCCGACGATGACCTCGCCATCCTTGAACACGACGCGCAGCAGTCGGCCTCCGCCGGGCGTTGCCGGCGCTGGTTCGTTGCTCTTGTGGTGCTCCGGGTCTCCTTCGAAGGTCTTCACGAAGAAGACGGCTTTCAGCTCCGATACGTGAACGTCCACGGGCTTCGCGCCGGCTCCCTGATCCGACAAGGCGAGGTGGAAGTGGTCCTTCATGGGCAGGAAGTCGTTCGTCAGCCCCTTGGACACGCGGCCGTCCTGATAGCGCACGACCACGCGGTTCACCTCGGCTCCGGGACAGGCATGACTTGAGGCTACATCATTTCCTGGCCGCGAGTTGTGATCGAAAGCACGGCGTTCCTGCTATCCTCGCGCGGCATGATCGAAGTCCCCGTCGATCTCGGCGCGCGCCGCTACTCCGTCCACGTGGGACACGGCGCTGCCGGCCTGATCCCCGAACTGCTCGCGCCATTGCGGGGACGCCGCATCGCCCTGGTGTCGAACGCGCGCGTCTACTTCCTCCACGGGGCGCGCGTGGAGAAATCCCTGCGCGCCCTGGGTCCCATCACGCGGGTGCTGATCCCCGACGGCGAGGCGTTCAAGTCTCGCGACTCCCTGGAGCGCGTTCACGACGCGATGGCCGCGGCCGGCCTGGGACGCGACGCCCTGGTCGTCGCCTTCGGGGGCGGCGTCGTTGGGGACCTCGCCGGCTTCGCCGCCGCCACCTGGATGCGCGGCATCGACTGGGTCCCGCTGCCCACCACCCTGCTGGCGATGGTGGACAGCTCCGTGGGCGGCAAGGTGGGCATCAACCACCCGCGCGCCAAGAACCTGATCGGCGCCTTCCACCAGCCACGTGCGGTTGTGATCGACCCCTCGTTCCTCGAGACGCTGCCGAGGCGCGAAGTGCAGAGCGGCGCCTACGAGATCGTGAAGTGCGGCATCCTGGGCGATCGCCCGCTGTTCCGGGCCATCCACGCGGCACCCGAGGGCCTGGCGGGCTGGGACCGCATCGCCCTCGAGAGCGCGATCGCCTCGGCCTGCCGGATCAAGGCCGCGATCGTCGAGAAGGACGAGCGCGAGGGCGGCCTGCGTCGGGTGCTCAACCTGGGCCACACGATCGGCCACGCCCTCGAAGCCGTGACCCGCTACCGCCGCTTCACCCACGGCGAGGCCGTGGGCTGGGGCACGATAGGCGCGGCGTGGATCGCCCGACGCAAGGGCCTGCTGAGAGACGCCAGCTACGACGCGATCGCCGCGGCCGTGGACCGGCTGGGGCCGCGGCCCCGCGTCTCGAACCTGCGCGACGACGCGATCCTCGAGGCGCTACGTCGGGACAAGAAGGCCCGCGCGGGGCGCATGGTGTTCGTGCTGCCCACCGCCATCGGCCGCGTCGCCATTCGCGACGACGTCACGCCCGCCGAGGTCCGGCGTGCCCTGAGGGTCCTGGCCGCCCGCGAAGCCCTGCAGGCCTAGGCGGCGCCCAGCAGCAGCAGCAGCGCCGCCTTCTGGGTGTGGAGGCGGTTGCCCGCCTCCTGGAACACGACCGACTGCGGCCCGTCGATCACCTCGGCGGCGACTTCTTCGCCGCGGTGAGCCGGCAGGCAGTGCATGAACACGCACTCGGGCCCGGCGGCCGCCATCATCTCCGGCGTGACCATGAAGCCCGCGAAGTCCTTCAGCCGGGCGTCCTTCTCCTCCTCCTGCCCCATCGAGGTCCAGACGTCGGTGTAGATCACGTCGGCACCGGCCACTGCGGCCATCGGATCCGTGGTGGCGACGGGCGCCGGGGCCTTCGACTTCTGGGCGTCGCGCACCGCGGCCTTCATCACCACCGGGTTCGGTTCGTAGCCCTTCGGCGTCGCAACCTCGATGGACATTCCCAGCTTGGCGGCGCCCAGGATCAGCTCGTGGCACACGTTGTTGCCGTCCCCGACCCAGGCGATCTTGAGCCCCTCGAGCTTGCCGCGGCGTTCGCGCAGCGTGTAGTAGTCGGCCAGCACCTGGCACGGGTGCAGCAGGTCCGACAAGCCGTTGATCACGGGCACGCTGGCATGCTTCGCCAGGTCGATGATGTCCCCGTGGGCGAAGACGCGGGCCATGATCGCGTCCACGTACTGCGACAGCACGCGCGCCGTGTCCGCGATGGACTCGCCACGACCCAGCTGGATGTCATTCGCGCCCAGGTAGAGGGCCGTGCCGCCGAGCTGGTGCATGCCGACTTCGAAGGAGACCCGGGTCCGCGTGGACGGCTTCTGGAAGATCATGGCCAGCGACTTGCCTCGCAGCGACTCCCGGAAGGCGAGGGGGTCCTGCTTCAGGCGGTCGGTGAGCGCGAAGATCTCCTCGATCTCGTCGCGCGAGTAGTCCTTGAGGGAGACGAGGTGCTTCTGCTTCATCCGCTGACGCTCCTGAGGGCGTCCGTGAGATCGGGACGCCCGATCTCCTGGAGCTCGTAGCTGACCCGCAACGCGGGTTTCGTGATCTGGATGACCCGGCGCAGGTCGATGGGCGTCGCCACCAGCACCAGGTCCGCCGGCGTCCGCGCGATCGTCTGCTCGAGGTCCCGCATCTGCTCGTCACCATAGCCCATGGCGGGCAGCAGGCTCCCGATCTCGGGGTACTTGCGGAAAGTATCGGTAATGCTGCCGACCGTGTAGGGCCGAGGGTCGATGATCTCGGCGGCGCCGTGCCGCATCGCCGCCAGCACACCCGCGCCGTACTTCATCTCGCCGTGGGTCAGGGTCGGACCGTCCTCGATGGCGAGCACCCGCTTGCCGCGGATCTGCTCGGGCGACTGGACGAAGATCGGCGAAGCCGCGTCCACCACCATGGCGCCCGGGTTGACCTCCCGGATCGAGCGCCGCACGCGGGCGATGTTGTCGGCGTCCGCCGAGTCGATCTTGTTGATCACCACCACGTGGGCCCGGCGCAGGTTGGCCTCGCCCGGGTGATAGGACAGCTCGTGACCCGGACGGTGCGGATCGGCCACCACGATCTCCACGTCGGCCACGTAGAACGGCAGGTCGTTGTTGCCGCCGTCCCACACGATGACGTCGGCCTCCTTCTCGGCCTCGGCCAGGATCGCGCCGTAGTCGACTCCGGCGTAGATCACGCCGCCCGCGGCGATGTGCGGCTCGTACTCCTCGCGCTCCTCGATCGTGCACCGGTGCAACTCGAGGTCCTCGAGCCTGGCGAAGCGTTGCACGCGCTGGCGCACCAGGTCGCCGTAGGGCATCGGGTGGCGGATCGCCACCACGCGCTTGCCGCGCTCGCGCAGGATCCGGATCACGCGGCGCGTGGTCTGGCTCTTGCCGCTGCCGGTGCGCACCGCGCACACCGACACCAGCGGCACCTTGGCCTTCAGCATGCTCGCCCGGGGTCCGATCAGGCGGAAATCGGCGCCGGCGGCCAGGACGCTGGAGGCCTGGTGCATCACGTACTCGTGGGAGACGTCGCTGTACGCGAAGACCACCTGGTCCACGCGGCGATCGACCACGAGCCGGAAGAGGTCCGACTCGGGGTGGATCTCGATGCCGAGGGGATAGTGCTTCCCCGCCAGCTCGGCCGGGTAGCGCCGCCCCTCGATGTTGGGGATCTGCGTGGCAGTGAAGGCGACCACCTCGTAGGCCGGGTCGTCGCGGAAGGCCACGTTGAAATTGTGGAAGTCGCGGCCGGCGGCTCCCATGATAAGGACGCGGATCGACAGTCTGAACCTCCTGCGGGGCGCGCGCATTATATCCTTGGGGCGCATTGATGCCCGTCGTGGCCCTCGCCGGCGTCCTGGCAGCCGCTCTCGACGCGGCAACCCTCTTGCAGGCCCCGCTGCTGCCCGAGGGCTCCGATTGGAACGCCACCGGAGCGATGGTCCTCGAAGGGCCGGAACCGCCGCCGGCCATCGCCCTGGGCGCGCCCCTGTCGGTTGCGGCCCTGCTGCTTCAGGCCGACTTCGACGACACCTACGTCGTCGAGGGTTCCGCGGACGGCGCGTCCTACCGGATCCTCTGGCGCGTCCCGGCGCTTCCGGCGCCACCGGGGTTGCGCACGCGTTCCACGGTTCTCGACGCACCGGTGCGGGTCGCCTTCGTGCGCGTTCGCGTGGCGAACGGTGCGCCGGGCTATTCCGTCTCGCGCCTGCGGCTGTTCGAGAGCGTGCCCTCGCCCTGGCCGCCGGCGCTCGATCTCAGCCTGCCGGGCCGGGCCGCGCCGCTCCTGCCCGCCCTCACACCAGCGCGCGTGGTCACGCTGCGGCTGGTGCTCGGGGGCGTGGCCTTCGCCGTCGTGCTCTGGGGGACGCTCGAGCGTCGCAGCCGGCGGGCGAGGACTGCGCTCGTCGTGGTCGCGCTGCTGTCGCTGCTGGCGTGGACGAACTTTCTCAACTTCCACTTCCACGGCCTGGTCCACCGCTGGGAGCTGTACCACTACTACGTCGGCGCCAAGTACGCTCCCGAGCTGGGCTACGACGGCCTCTACGCGTGCACGGCCCTGGCCGAGGCGGAGGACGCGGTGGACCTGGGCCCGACGCGGCCGTTCCGCGACCTGCGCACCGATCGTCTCGGGACGATCGCCGAGGCCAGTCCCGGTCCGGCGTGCCGCGACCGATTCGACGCGGATCGCTGGACGGCCTTTCGCGGCGATGTCCGTTTCTTCCGGGGCTTCCTGGGCGACGACTGGTCGCGGGTGTTTTCGGACCACGGACACAACGCGACACCGGCCTGGAACCTCGTCGGCGGTGCCTTGGCGCACGCCGTTCCGGCGACCGCGGCCGGGATGAAGCTGCTCGCATGCCTCGACCTCGCGCTCTTGCTGCTGGCCGGGGGCGTCCTGGTGCGGGCTTTCGGGGTCGAGACCGCTTGCGTCGCGGCGCTGTTTTTCGGCCTCAACGCCCTCTCGCGCTTCGCGTGGACCGGCGGCGCCTTCCTGCGCTACGACTGGCTGTTCCTCGTTCTCGTGGGCATCGCCGCGTTGAAGACAGGCCGATCGACGCTGGCCGGCTTTGCCCTGGGATGGGCGACGCTGCTGCGCGTCTTTCCCGGCGTTACGATCGCCGGAGTGCTCCTGCAGGCCGTCGTGCTGGCCGTGCTGCAGGGGCCTCGGACGGCATGGCAACGCCTTCGCCCGCTCGCGGCGGGGGTGGCCCTGGCCCTCGCGACGCTGGTCCCGGCTTCGGCCCTGTTCGTGGGCGGCGAGGCCGGCTGGGACGCGTTCGCCGCGAACAGCCGCAAGTACCTCGGGACCGAGGCCGACAACAAGCTGGGCCTGGCGACCGTCCTCGCCTTCCGGCCGGGCGCGAGCGTCGGACATCTCTACGACGCGATGAGCGACGATCCGCACGCCGAGTGGAAGCGAGCCCACGCCGAGAACCTGCGCCAGGCCCGGCCCCTGCGTGTCGTTCTGGTCCTCGCTTTCCTTGGGATGCTGATGCTGGCCGTGGCTGGGAAGGAAGGCTGGGAGGCTGCGGCCCTTGGCGCAGGCTTGCTTCCGGTCCTGTTCCAGCAGGCGAACTACTACTACGTCCTGCTGATCGTCTTCGCCCTGCTGTCCGCCAGGGTACCCGCAGTCGGCGTCGGCCTGGTGGGCCTGGGCTGGGCGAGCGAGGCCACGGCGCAAGTCTGGCCGGCCCTGGACGTCCGTGCCGTCGTGCTCTCCGGACTCGCCTGCCTCTACGTGTACTGGGCGACCTGGAGAGCCGCTCGCACTCGCGTCAGTCCTTGAGCGCCAGCTCGCGGGCTCCGAGGCGATGCCTCCGCAGCAGCGACGCCCACTCCAGCACGGAGAGCCGGCGCACTAGGCGGCGGCGGCGCCGCAGGACTCGGGGCAGACCGGCGAGTGCTGCGGCCCAGGCCCGCAGCGTGACGAGGGCGAGGTGCCACAGCGACCGTTCGCGCGCCAGGTGGGCGGCCGCTCCCCGGCCACGCACGGCACCCCAGGCCTGGAACGCCAGGCGCAGCGCCGTCCACACGGGGCTCAGAACGATCCACGACCATGGCAAGAGCCCGCACAGGACGAAGACTCGATTCCGTTCGACGTGGAAGGCCTTCAGGCTCGAGTAGGCGCCCGAGCTGTACGAATAGCGGTGATAGGCCCGCGCCCGCGGCGCCAGAGCGCAGCGCCATCCCGCGAGGCGGCCGCGCAAGCCCAGCTCGGCATCGTCGCCATACAGGAAGAAGCCCTCGTCGAACAGGCCGATCTCGTCGAGCATCGAGCGGCGGTAGAGGGCGGCAGCGCCGCTGGGGAACAGCGCCTCGGTCTCCCCGTCGAACTGGCCAAGGTCCTCCTCGAGACGTCCGCGTCCGCGGTTCAGGCCGTCGGGATACAGCAGGTGGCCGACCGTGTCGATGCGCGACCGCCGCTCGTAGTCGAGAACCTTCGCCGCGACCATGCCGATGCGCGGATCGGCCTCGGCGGCGGCCACCAGCTCGCGCACCAGGCCGGGTTCCGCCACGGCGTCGCTGTTCAGCAGCACGACGAAGGCCGCGCTGCTGGCGTGGATGCCCAGGTTGTTGGCCGCGCCCCAGCCGGCGTTGCGCGGGCTGCGCACCACGTGGACCCGAGCGCCGAACCTCGCCTCGAGCGCCTCGGCCGAGCCGTCGCTGGAGGCGTTGTCCACCACCACGACCTCGACGCTCGCGAGATCCTGGACGAGCAGGCTCGCGACCGCGTCCGACACGACCGTCCCGCCGTTCCAGTTGACCACGACCGCGACAGCGGTCGCGCTCACGGCAGCCGGGCTCGGGCGGCCTCGATCAGCCGCGCATCCTCCGCGTCGATCTCCAGTGCGGCGGCCTCCTCGAGCCACTGGCGCGCCCGCTCGGTGTCGCCGCGCTCGATCAGGAGCAGGGCCAGGCGCACGCGCGGCTGTGCGATGGGCGGGCGGCCCCGCGCCGCCGCCTCGTACTCCAGCAGCGCTTCCTCGGGCCGTCCTTCGGACTCGAGGAGCAGCGCCAGGTTGTCGCGGATCCGCGAGTCGTGTGGCGCAGCGGCGACGGCGTGGCGCAGGGCCTGCTCGGCGTCCTCCCGCCGCTGCTTCGAGAGGTAGTAGACGCCGAGGTTGCCCCAGCTCTGGGCGTCGGCACTGCCGAGCTGGACGGCGCGCTGCAGGGCCGCCTCGGCCCGCCCGTCCCCCGCGTCGCCATAGGCGCCGCCAAGCCCGCGCCAGGCTTCGCCCGAAAGGTCCGCTCGGCTCACCGCGTCCTCCCACGCCCGGATCGGATCGCCGACGACGCGCTGGTACTGGATGCAGCGTGCCGCGAGAAGTGCAATGAGCCCCAGCGCGAAGACCTGGCGGCCGGGGCCCCAGAGCAGGCCGCCCAGGGCGTAGCAGACGGCCACGCCGCCGAGGTAGGCGCGGTGGTCCACCACCATCTCGCGCAGCGGAACCAGGGACGACGAGGGGACGAGCGAAGCGGCCATCCAGAGGACGGCGAAGGCTGCGGTGGGCCAACGCCCGCGCAGCGTCGCGGCTCCGGCCACGAGGCCGAGACCGACACCCGCGAACAGCAGTGTCGCTGCATCGGGAGGCCACGCTGACGGCGGGTGTCCGCGGAAAAACGCGGGATCGAATGGGAAGGCCGATCGAACCAGGTACAGCGGAAACGCCGCCGCCTGTGTCACGAGGTAGATGCCGCGGTCGAGGACGAGCGGGGGCAGCCACGCACCCGTCGCGAAGCGGCGTGCGACGAGGCCCAGTACCGGCAGCAGGATGAACGGCGCCGCGGCTCCGAGCCGCTGGCGCGCGGTCCTGCCGGGAACGAAGAACACGTCGATCAGGAGCAGCAGCAGGGGCAGGGCCGCCGCCTCCTCCTTGCTCAGGAGCGCCAGCACGTACAGCCCGAGGGCTGCCGCAAGTCGCCCGCGCCTCTCGCCGTCCGCGAGGAAATCAATGGCCAGGCGCAAGCTCGCCAGCATGAATAGCGAGCACAGGGCGGTGGAACGGCTGGAGACGTAGGCAACGGTTTCGACCGCCATGGGCGTGACCGCGAACCAGCAAGCGGCCAGAAGCGCCGACGCCTCAGGATGCGGCCGCCCGGCGCGGCGGGCCATCCAGAGCAAGAGCGAGCCGACGAGGAGCGCGTTGATGCCGTGGATCAGGGCGTTGACGAGGTGATACGACCAGGCATCGAGGCCGCTCCAGGCGTGGTTCGCGGCCCAGGTCAGGCCGAGCAGCGGGCGTGACGGCTCGTGGCGCAGCGCGCTCTCGAGGCCGGCGGCGAGTGCGCGGTTCTCCGCGATGTTCCCGATGTCGTCGTAGAGAAATCGTCCGTTCAGCGACGGAAGGTAGATCGCGAACGCAAGCAGGCCGGGCGCCAGCACGCGCAGCCGCTCCGCGTTCACGCCACTCCCCGGCGCGCCGGCCCGGCGACGAGCGCATAGACGGCTTCGAGGCCGCGGGCCGCAGCCTCCCAGGTGAGCTCGCGTGCGGCGAAGGCCGCCACGACGGCCGCTTCGGCCCGGCAGCGTGCCGGATCGCCCAGCCGGTCCCGAACCGCGGCGGCGAGCGCCGCGTCGTCGTCGGCCCTGACGGTGGCGCCGCCGGCCCGGCCGAACCACTCCCCGCACCCGTGGTCCCCGGCCACCACGGCCGGCGTGCCGCACAGCGCCGCCTCGAACGGCACGAGGCCGAAGGCTTCGCCCACCGCCGGGTGGACGACGAGGTCGGCGGCCGCGTAGGCCGCGGCGAGTTCGGGAGGAGAGAGCACCCCGCGAAATCCCACGCGGGTTCCGAATCTCTCGAACCGGGCGCGGAAACCCGGGCCGATCGGGCCCACCAGATCGAGCGACGCCTCGGGCAGGGCGCGCAGCAGAGAGGCGAGGCGGAGGCCTCGTTTCTGCGGACGATCGCTCCCGACGAAGAGCAGCCGCGCGCCGGGGGCTCCCTTGGCGCGCGCCGATGGCATCGCGACGCCGTTGGGCACGACCTGGGCCGGGCGCGGCAGGTCGCGCGCCTCGGCTGCGCTCTTGGCGACGAGGGCCGCGGCCAGGCGCACCACGCGATCCCCCGCCAGCCGATCGAAGACCCGCTTGGCGACGACTCGCTGCCCGTGGTCCGGGTAGGTGCCATGGGGTTCGAGGACGTAGGGCAGGCCCGCCCCGGCGAAGGCCGAGGCGGCCGCCACGGCCAGGCCCGAGCGGTGGCCGTGCACGTGGCCCAGGTCGGCGGCCTCGGCTAGCGCGCGCAGCCGCCTCGAAGCGCCGGGCGCCCAGGGCACGAGGTAGCGGTCCAGCAGCGGAGCGCTCTCCACGCGCAGCACGCGCACGCCGTCCCGGCCTTCCTCGGCCGGGACGCCTTCGCCTCGCGGCGTCACAACCGTCACCTGGTGGCCGCGGGCCGCAAGGCTCCGGCACAGCGCCGCCGCCGCGCGCGCCATGCCGCCCCGCTCCCAGGAGGGCTCGAAGAACGGCGCGACATGGAGGAGCCGCATCCGCGTGTTAGGATCTTCGGTTTCATGGACCTGCGCAACGTCGCCATCATCGCCCACGTCGACCACGGCAAGACCACCCTGGTCGACGCCCTGCTGCGCCAGAGCGGCGCCTTCCGCGCCAACCAGGAGGTCGTCGAGCGCGTGATGGACTCGAACGAGCTCGAGCGCGAGCGTGGCATCACCATCCTGGCCAAGAACACCTCGGTCCACTTCGGGGACGTCAAGATCAACATCGTGGACACCCCCGGCCACAGCGACTTCGGCGGCGAGGTGGAGCGCGCCCTGAAGATGGTGGACGGCGTGCTGCTGCTGGTGGACGCCTCCGAGGGACCGCTGCCCCAGACCCGCTACGTGCTGCGCAAGGCCCTGGAGGCCCGACTGCCCACGGTTCTGGTGCTGAACAAGATCGACCGGCCCGACGCCCGGCCCCAGGAGGTGCTGAACGAGGTCTACGACCTGTTCATCGACCTCGATGCCACCGAGGAGCAGCTCGAGTTTCCGGTGCTCTACACCAACGCCCGCGACGGCCTGTGCCGCAGCGAGGCGAGCGGTCCCGAAGGCGACCTGCGGCCCCTGTTCGACGCGATCGTGAAGCACATCCCGGCTCCGGGCGGCTCGGCGGACGCGGTGCTCCAGCTCCTGATCGCCAACCTCGACTACAGCGACTACCTGGGCCGGCTCGCCATCGGGCGCATCTTCTCGGGCCGCGTGAAGATCGGCGACAACGTCGCCGTGTCCAAACGCGACGGCTCGCTCCAGACGACCAGGGTCACGCAACTCTACGCGTACGATGGCTTGAAGCGCGTGGAGGCCGACCGCGCCGACTGCGGCGAGATCGTGGCCCTGGCCGGCTTCGAGGGCATCCAGATCGGCGAGACCGTGACCTCGATCGAGTCGCCCGCGCCCTTGCCGCCCCTGCGCATCGACGAGCCCACCCTGTCGATGATCTTCTCGGTGAACACGGCGCCCTTCGCCGGGCGCGAAGGCAAGTGGGTGACGTCCCGAAACCTGAAGGAGCGCCTGGAGAAGGAGCTGCTCACCAACGTCTCGATCCGTGTCGAGCCCACGGACTCGGCCGACTCGTTCAAGGTGCTGGGTCGGGGCGAGCTGCAGCTCGCGATCCTGATCGAGATGATGCGGCGCGAGAGCTACGAGCTCGGCGTCTCGAACCCCGAGGTCCTCACGCGGAACGTGGACGGCGTGCGCCAGGAGCCCCTCGAGCTCCTCAGCATCGACGTGCCCGAGACCTTCATGGGCGTCGTGCTCGAGAAGATGGCGCTGCGCAAGGGCAAGATGACCAGGATGGTGAACCACGGCTCGGGGCGCGTGCGACTGGAGTTCCACGTGCCCACCCGGGGCTTGATCGGCATCCGCACGGAGCTGATGACCGACACGCGCGGCACCGCCGTCATGAACAGCCTGCTCGAGGGCTGGACGCCGTGGCAGGGCGACATCCCCCGCCGCACGACCGGCGTCCTGGTGGCGGACCGGCCGGGTGACACGACCGCCTACGCCTTGTCCCACGTCGAGGACCGCGGCGAGCTGTTCGTCGGACCGGGCACCGCCGTGTTCGAGGGCATGATCGTGGGCGAGAACGCCCGCGCCCAGGACATGGACGTGAACGTCACCAAGGGCAAGAAGCTGACGAACATGCGGGCCTCCACAGCCGACGAGGCGATCCGGCTGACGCCGCATCGCGTCCTGAACCTCGAGCAGGCACTCGAGTTCATCAGCGACGACGAGCTGGTCGAAGTCACGCCCAGCGCCATCCGCCTGCGCAAGCGCGTGCTGGCCGCCAACATGCGGCCCAAGCGCCGCGCCGAAGGCTGAGGCTAGCTCTCCTCGCGGCCCTTCAGCCGCCTCTGCAGCGTGGAGGAGCTGATCCCCAGTTGCTTCGCGGCGGCCGCGCGATCGCCGGACGCAGCCAAGAGAGCCAGGCGGATCGCCTCGTCCTCGGCCAGCACGGCGGCCCGCTCGCGCACCTCGACCAGCGGGCCCGTGAGGTCCAGCACGTCGGCCAGGCGCGGTCCGGCGCTGGCCGGCGGCTGCAGGCGCAGGTGCTCGGGCTCCACCTGGCTTCCGTCCACCAGGATGACCGCGCGCTCGATGCTGTTCTGCAGCTCGCGCACGTTGCCCGGCCAAGCGTGGTCGAGCAGCGCGCGGCGCGCCGCCTCGGATAGCCTCAGTCCCTTGCGTCCCAGCTCGCGGCCGAAACGGTCGAGGAACGCCTCGGCCAGCGGCAGCACGTCGCTACGGCGACGGCGCAGGGGCGGCACGGTCACAGGGAACACCGAGAGCCGGTAGTACAGGTCGTCGCGAAACCCCTTGCTCGCGACTGCGCTGGCCAGGTCGCGGTTGGTGGCCGCCACCACCCGCACGTCCACGGTGATCGTCTGCACGCCTCCCACGCGCTCGAACTGCCGCTCCTGCACGAGGCGCAGGATCTTGGCCTGCAGCGCCAGGGGCAGGTCGGCGATCTCGTCGAGGAACAAGGTGCCCTGGTGCGCCATCTCGGCCTTGCCGGTCTTGCGGCCGGTGGCTCCCGTGAAGGCGCCCTTCTCGTGGCCGAACAACTCGTTCTCGAGCAGGGCCTCGGGGATCGCGGCGCAGTTGATCGCCACGAAGGGTCCGCGGGCCCGCGGCGAGAGGTCGTGGAGCGAGCGGGCCATCAACTCCTTGCCCGTGCCGCTCTCGCCCTGGATCAGCACGGTCGCCTCGCTCTTCGCGGCGCGCTCGATGGCCTCCTGTGTCTCGCGCAGCGCCGGGTCGTTGCCGATCACCCGCGGCACCCAGAAGCGGCGCTCGCGTTCCTCCTTCAGCACCAGGTAGTCCGTCAGCACCCGGCGCTGCTCCAGGGCTCGTTCCACGAGCAGCAGCAGGTAGTCGGTGTCCACGGGCTTGGTGAGGAAGTCCGCGGCGCCCTCCTTCATGGCACGCACGGCCTCCTCCACGGTGCCGAAGGCCGTCATCACGATCACCGGCGTGGCCGCGTCGGCCTCGCGCGCCGCGGCCAGCACGTCGAAGCCCGAGCCGCCGGGCAGGCGCAGGTCGGTCAGCACCACACCGAAGCGCGTGCCCGAAAGGCGCCGGCGGGCGTCGATGGCGTCGGGCGATTCCTCGACGCCGAGGCCTCGCCCTTCCAGGGTCCTGCGGAGCATGGTCCGCAGCGACTCCTTGTCCTCGACGATCAGGATCTCGGGCACGCGCGTGCCCGAAGTCTAGCGGATCCAGCCGGGGGGTACGCTGGCCTTGCGGGCCTCTTCGTCCAGGTCGGCCAGGGCCTGGCGGGCCTTCGCCAGCTCGTCCTTCGCGGCGTCCAACTGGGCATGGAGCGGGGCCGCGTCGGCGGAGCCGGTGAGAGGGTCCGGCGGCACTTGCCGAATGCCGTCGCTCGGCAACGGCTGCATCTGGCCCTGGCGCAGACCGTCGATCTCCTTCTGGACCTTCGCGACCTTCGCCTCGGCGTCGGCGACCGCCTTGCGCAGGTTCTCGGCGCGCTGCTTCCAGTACGCCTCGCCCTGCTGGTTCCCTCCGGACGGCGACCTCTCACCGCATTCGGAGCCCTCGCAGCCCGTCCCGCCGCCGCTCGGCGTGCTCGGTTGGGACGATCCGGCGTCGGACTGCGGTCCCAGCAGGCGGCTCGGCGGCGACGACCTCGACCGCGAAGAGGATTCGCCGGGCTTGGGGCTGGGCTTCGCTCCCGGCTCCTTCTTGTCGATGTCCGCGTTGGTGAACGTCTGGCCCTTCTGGCCCGCCTTCTGGCGGCGCTCACGCTCGCGCTCCGCGGCGGCTGCGAGGTCCTGCGCCGCGAGACTCGGCGCCAGGAGAGCTACGGCCGGCAGGATCAAGGCCTTCATGCGAGACGCCTCACGAAGCCGTGGGATTCTCCAGCGTCTGCGCCCGCTCCTCGAGGCTTCGCGCGTCGGCGGCCTGGGGGCTGCGCTTGGCGTACTCGCGATAGGCCTCGGCGGCTTCCTGGGGCCGGCCGTTGCGCTCGAGCAGGCTGCCCAACACTCGGTAGAGGGCGGGTCCCCCTTGTCCGAGGCCGTCTCGAACCAGGGACACGGCCTCGTCGCCCTTGCCGGCCGTGAGCAACTGCTCGGCCAGCAGCGCGCGCGTCGTGTCCGATCTCGGATCGCTCTTCAGGGCCTGCCGATAGGCGTCGGCGGCCGCGTCGGCGTTGCCGGCCTTCTGGAGTGCGAAGCCCAGGTCCTGGAGGAACGCCGCGTTGCCGCCGCTGGCGGCGGCGGCCCGCTGGAGCAACTCGGCGGCTCGGGCGGCGTTGCCCTGGTCCATGTAGACCTGGGCCAACTGCCCCAGCCAGCCCGGGCTCAAAGGCTCGAGCCGCAGGGCCGCCTCGAACAAGGGGATCGCGTCCGCGGCGCGACCTACGCTCACGAGCATGCGCGCCGTGTCTGCTTGCAGGCGCGCGTCCCCGGGAGCGATACGAGTGGCAGCCAGCATCTCCTGGATGGCGGCCTGGCGCTGGCCGGCCTGCCACAGGGCGCGACCGTAGGCCTGTCGGGCGTTGGGGTCGTCCGGGTTCTCGGCGGCAGCCTGCGCGAGAGCCTCCAGGGCGCCCGCGGTATCGCCCGAGTACAGCACACGCAGTCCCTGGGCCGTGCGGCCCTCCGACCCGAGATCGCCGGTCGGCGGAGGGGGGCTGGCCAGGGCCTGCGCCGGGAAAGCGAAGATTGCCGGATCCACGGTCGTCGGCTGGGGGCGGAACTTGAGCGCGACGAAGACCGCGGTGCCTAGTGCCAGGACCGTCAGGAGACCGCTCCCCCAGTCGAACCCTGGACCCTCGGCGTCGACCGCTCCAGACGCTGCGGGGGCTTGCGATGCCCCCGCGGCGACCTCTTGAAGCGACTCACCGCACTTGACGCAGAACTCCCACTTGAGCTTGTTCCGCGTGCCGCACGCCGGGCAGGTCCGGAAGTCGGCCATCGTCGCTACCCTAGCACTTTCCTCCTGGAAGTTAAAGTGTTTCTTTAACTTCCTCTAAGGCGTCCGGCAGACCGGGGAGTTCGACTTCATGTAGTTCTGGTTCACGGACGGGGCCTTGGGCGGAGCCGGCGTCGGGGTCGGGCTGGGGTCGGGCGTTGGCGTCGGGGCGTTGGCCAGCGAACCGCTGTCGCCCACCACGGTCGTCCCGCCCACGACAGAGAGGCCCGTGGCCCGTGTGCCTTGGAGGATGGTCGAGAGGTCGGCCGTGGCGTCCCCCGTGAAGTCGTAGACGGCACCGCCGTCGTTGCCGCTCACCGCGAACAGGATGGTGTCGAAGCTGCTGATGCAGGATCCGCTGACGCCCGCCGGGTTGAACCGGGTGCCGGCGTAGAACACGCGGCCCTGGTTTGCGGAGTTGAACGCGGTCGCGGGTTGCAGCGTGCCTCGGAACGGCACGTTGGACGGCGGCGAGCTGGGGAAGTCGATGGTGAAGGATGGGACGAGCGTCAAGAGCGTGCCCGGCGAGGCGAAGGTCGATTCCGAGAGCACGTCGGTCAGGCCGTACATCTTGAAGGGCGCTTCAGTCTCGGGCACGCGCTTGTCGTTGCCGGCCGACAGGTAGACGTGGGGCGCGCCGCCGATCTTGAGCAGCGCGGCACCGTCGGCGAAGGGCTGGTCGGAGCCGGCGTTGAACAACACGCCGGGGCCCGTGCTCGAATTGCTGTAACGCCACAGGCGCCCGTGCAGGTCGGGGATGTAGACCCGTGTCACGTGGTCGACAGGGTCCTTGGTGCTGGCGCCCGGCGAGTCCTGCGCGCGCGGATTGAATCCGGACGGCGGAGCCACGATCGCGTTGTGGGTGATCAAGCTGGTGTTGCCGTCGCCCAGCAGCCAATCCGATCCGCTGCCCTTGCAGACGTTGCCGGTCATGGCGTCGAGCATGTAGAAGCGCTTGCCCTCCGTCGGGCGGACGGCATTGTCGGCGTAACCCGAGCCGACCCACATGCGCCACTCCGGATTCGACCCGTCGTCGCACAGGACCGCGCTCGAGCCCACGTTGCCGATGGCCGGGATGGACCAGGTCTGGCCCATGTCGAGGTAGGCGTCGTGGTCCGCAAGGTCGTCGTTGTAGGAGTTGGACCCCGACTTGACCAGGCCGTCGCTCGTATCCGGGTTGCCGCGGTTCCACATCACCCACGGCGGATTGGTGGTGGCGACCTCCTGCGTGAAGGTGCCCGGCGACGTCACGTCGATGGCGCTCAGGTAGCGTCCGCCGGGACCGCGACCGAAGTAGAGAACGGTGCGCCAGCGCCCGAAGAACGGCGCGCCGTTGACGATGAAGCCGCCCGCGGTCTGCGAGGGCATGAAGACGCTGGCCACCCGGATCGACGCCGCCAGGGAGAAGATGTGCGGGGACGTGACCTGGCCGAGGTTCTGGACGTACCGCAGTGCCACGGCGAGCTGGTCGTAGGGCACCAGGGCCCACAGCTCCTCACTGCCCTGTTCGTAGCCCGTCGCGGGAGCCGACAGGCACGTGCCTCCCGATGGACACTGCGGGCCGGCGCGGAATCCGTGCAGCATCTCGTTGGTCGCAAGGTAGACGACGGTCATCACCGGCTTCGTGGCGGGCTTGGTTTCCGGGTTGGTGTCGTCGAAGTCCGGGTTGCGCAGGCCGAAGCCCAGGTTCACCTCGGTGATGCCCTGGCCCGTGTCGTCGCGCCGGCCGTCGCGGTACAAGGTGAACTCCGAGACGTGCCTCGAAGGCTCGAAGCGCAGGGGAGGCGTCGCGATAGCCACGGCCGCCAGCACGGTGTCGGCCAGCAGCCAGCCGCGGTCTTCGAACACGAGGTCGCGCTGCACGCCGGGGTCGCGCAGCGCCTTGCCGTCGCTCCCGATCGCGAGGCTTGCGCCCGCCATCCAGGCGAGCACGATCTGGCGGGCCTCCTTGCGCGTCTCGTTCAGCTGAGTCAACGGGTCGGTGCAACGCGTCGGCAGGACTCCGAAACCGGCGTCGGCCACGGCCTGGCCCGTGCAGGCCCCGATGCCCTGCATCTGGGTCAGCGACAAGGCGGCGATGCCCAGCTCGTCATCCAGGGGTCCCGCGGTGCCGGGTGCCGGGTCGATGTTGGTGACGCCGGTGACCGTTGTGTTCAGGCCCGACTGGTTGGGCGGCCACAGCGCCACGACGTTCGTGCCCTGGCTCCAATTGCCCTGGTCGAAGACAGCGTTGGTCACGGAGTCGCCGGTCGTGGAGCGCGCCCAGACGCCGTTGCGGCTGGTGGTGAAGATGCGGCGCTTGATGAGGGCGCTGGTGAGGTCGGAAACCGTGGCGCCGCCGTGGAGCGTCGCGAAGGTGAAACGGCCGTTGATACCCCCGACGCCGGCGGTGGTGCGCATCGGCACGACCACCCGGTCGAACAGCGACTGTCCGGCCTCCCAGATGCCGAGCGAGTTGGCACCGGGCGCGGGAAGGAACGTCCCGTCGTTGCGGAACGCGAACAGGCGCCCCTTCCATTCGGGCAGCTCCCAGGTGGACTGGAAGAGGATGTTGACGCGCTGGCCATAGCGGGTGTTGGGCGTGAACGCGCTGGGAACGAACGGCGTCGTTCCGTCGGGATCCTTGACCAGCTCGAAGACGGTGGAAACGACCGGCGCCGAGGCGGAGAACTCGCCCTGGCCTACTGCGAACGAGATCGCGTCCTGGAGCGCGGCGGCTAGGTCCGACGCGTTCGCCGCGGCGTAGGCGGGCCGGCAGCTGGAACAAGCCGCGATCTGTGCCGCGGTCGGGATCGTGGCCCAGCGCGACGCGGTGTTGTAGGCGACTGCGCTGATGCTCGTCATGCCGCTTCCGCCATACGCGATCCAGTCGCCGCGGCTCTTGGACGCGCCGCTGCCGAACAGGATCACGAAGCTCTCGACACCCGAAGCCGGGTCGGTGGCGTTGATGCGCGTGTAGAGGTTCTGCGCCCGCCAGGCCGCGTGGAGCGCGCGCTGGTTCGCCGGGTTGCCGGTGCCGGTCGTCCCGTCGTCGCTCGTCTGGGTATTCCCGTCGGGCAGGCAGGTGTCGTCACCGTCCGTCAGGAAGATGATGTACGTGCGGGGCCGCAGGATTGACGGCGTGATGGAGCCGATCGGCGTGGGCAGGCTGGCCGGCTTCAGGGGGCCACCGTTGTACATGTCGTTGAAGATGGCCTTCAAGTCGTCCAGGGAGTTCCCGACCGGCGTGAAGCCGCCCGCGCGGATACCGTTGCTGGTGGGCTGGCCCGTGAAGTTGTCGGCGTTCAGCCCGAAGTCACCCGTGTCCGAGCTGTCGCCGTCGGCGTCACCGCTGTCGGCGTAGCCCTGGATCGTCAGGCCGTCGGCGCTCATCAGGATCGAGGGCTGCAGGAAACCGCCGATCTCGGTGAACTGGTCGAGGTCGTTGCAGGGCAGCAGCGGCACCAGGTTGAAGAACCCCTGGCAAGCGGAACTGGGGTTGTTCCAGTCGCCGTCCCGGCCGTAAAATGTGAAGGTCGGATTGATGCCCGTAGCGGCCGGCGTGGCGCAGTCGTCCACTTCTTCCAGCGTCACCGTGGGCGGGTTGGTCGGCGTTCCCGTCAACGTGGCGCACCACGTGCCCCCGGACGTGTACTGCACGGTGTGGCCGTTGAAGAAGCGCTTGGTCCGGAGCAGGTAGGTGATGGCGTTGTCCACGTCCATCTGCGTGTAGTCGTTGGCGCCCGACGGGCCGTTTTCGCACGTCTCACCCGGCACGTCGGGCAGGTCGGTACACGCCACGCGCCGCAGCTTGCCGTTGCTGTTGGCGCTGCCGCCCTGGTTGACCTGAACCCCTGCTGCGGACGAGTCCTCGGTCGTGTAGATGAAGCGGTTGTTGTCGCCGGGGTCCATGTAGATCGCGGAGTTGACGTTGTTGTACTTGGTGCCGGCGGGGTTGTTGAAGCCGGCCGAGTTGTAGACGCCGAACTGGAAGCTGACCCGCGTCTGGTTGTTCTGGATGAAGGTGCGCAGCGTGTCCTTGGCCAGCTTCATCTTGGCGCGCGGGTGGTCGTCGCCGAGCTGGGTGACGGGCGAGGTGAGCGACTCACGCATCGAGCCCGAGCTGTCCAGAGTCAGCAGCACGTTGGGCCGCACCTGGAGCTTGAGGATCTCCAGGGGGTCGATGCCGGTGATGATCGCGGTGCTGGCCTTGTCACCGGACAGCAGCAGCAGCAGGCCTGCGGCGAGACCGAACACCGCCGCCCGAAGGCGCCGCGACAACGTGGACCGAAGCTTCTCGCTCATGACGCTATAGACTCCCGTGCCCGGACAATTTCCGTGACTGGTTACTGGTTGGGGTTGATTTCAGTAGTGGCGTTGGGAATGCCCGCCGCCGAAACCGCCGTGCAGGGGTCGTAGTTCGCCCCCAGGGCGCCCATGCCGGTCTGGCCGGTGAAGTCGTTCTCGCAGTCCCCTGGATCTTCCTTGATCAGCTCGGCCTCCAGGATGCGCACGGCCTTGTTGCGTTGGCCGAAGCTGCTGACCGCCGCGGCGGCGAAGTAGGGGGCGACACCTTCGACGGTCACGATCAGCTTGCTGCCGGATGGGTCGTCCTCGATGGTGCCGTCGTTCTGCGGCTCAATGGCGCGCCTCACCCAGACCGTGAACGCGCCGCCGAGGTTCTGGCCCAGGAACGTGGTCACGTTCTGGAACGGAAACGTCGTGGTCGAATAGTCCAGGACGACGCCGTAGCCGACGCCCTTTAGCCCGCCCGGGAGTGTGTCGCAGGTCGCGTTCTCCCAGTTGCGGCTGGGCAGCCCCGCAGTGTCGGGGCGAGCCAGTGTCCACGTCGGCAGCAAGGCCATCGCCGCCGCGTCTTCGCGCGCACCCGGCAGCAGCACAGACCACGTCTGCTGGCGCAGGAAGCGCTTGGCCAGCTCGAGGCCCGCCGTGGCGTTGTAAAAGGCCTGCTGGGTGTGCTTGTAGTTGTGCCCGATCTGGAGCTCGGTGGAGGTGGTGGTGGCCAGGGTCAGCCCCAGGAACGTCAGCACCATCAGCACCAGCAGCGCCATGATCAGCGCAAACCCATCCTCGCTTCGCCGCCTCGCCATGATCGACCTCTCGTTCCTCATCAGTTCCACTTCACCGTCGCCGGCGGCGGGTCTTCGTTGGTCAGCGCCCAAAGCGCCTGCCGGGGCGACGCCTGCGACTGCAGGGACGCGCGCAGCTCGATACCCGCCGTGGCGGCGGTGCTGAGGCCGCGCAACCGCGGATCCTGACTCGGCCTCGCCGCGACAGTCACGCGCACTTGGGTGATCAGGCTGTTGTAGGTCGGGTCCACGACGGCCGGCGCTGCCTGGCTCACGGTGCCGTCGGCCCGGACGTACTGGACCTGCAGGTCCTCGATCCCGCTGGCAAGGATCTGCGCGGCACCGTTGTTCTCCACCCTCTCGAGGTGCGGCACCGCGGTCGTCTGGTTGATTCGGTATCTCACCACCTTGCCTAGACCGATCGAAGCCACGGTCTCGCAGACCGCGCCCGCCGCCGGGCAGCTTCCGATCCCGGCAGCCCCCGAGTTGCCGAGTTGACCGGGTCGAGGCGTCGCAGGGTCGGAGTCGAGCTCAACGAGATAGTGAGTTCCGCCACAGTTGGAAAACGGCGTAGCCGATGACGCGGGCGTGTCGTCCGGCGTCACGGAGGCGACTCTTCGGATCGTCCAAGTGCCGTTCACAAAGAACACCATCACCTCGGCGCCGACAGGGATGTCGGCCTTGGTCTTGCTGAGCCAGACCTTTGCGTTCTCGCTGTTGGCGATCCCGGGCGACAGGCCACCGCATGCTGCTTCGTTGTCGAACCCCGAGGTATTGGTCAGGATCTCGATCTGGTCCCAGGGGCTCCCGGCAGCGGGAACCAGAGGCGGCAGCACCGGGGGTCCGGCACCGGGTCCCACGCCGTCCAGCGCCGGCGTGAAGGTCTGCACGAAGGTCGGCATGAGCAGGCCGGCCGACTGGACGTCGCGCATGATGACGTCCATCGCCATGCGCATGTTCTGCTGCCGGTCCGTGCGCGCCGGCTGCGTCGTGAAAGCAGCCTGGCCGCCGGTGAGCAGGCCGAACATCGCGCCGGTGACGATCACCGTGATCACCATCGCCACCATGAGTTCGACGAGGCTGAAGCCGGATTGTGCGTTGCCGCGTGTATCCATTGGCAGCCCCCGCCTAGAAAGGACAGCTCTCGACGACGCAGGTCCGGAACGTGGTGAACTGGGCCCGGGCGCCGCGCCCGAAGGTCGTCTGGACCTCGCTGCGCACAAGGATGTAACGCACCGGCACCCCGCCAGCGCCGGGATCGACGAACTTCCAGCGTGTGATGACCATGCCTATGCCGGGCACCCAACGGCGCGCGTTGAACTGGAGCACGCCGGCAACCACGACGTCGCGGGTGGCGTTCGGGCCGGGCAAATCGTCCGCCCAGTTGGCGTTCTTCCAGGGATCCGCCGCGTTGTGGGCGCCCCCTGCGTTTGTCGGTAGTTGCGCGAAGGGGATGGCCATCAGGCGCTCCATGGTCTCGTTGGCCTCGGCGGCGGCGACCGTGGTGTTGAGGGCGATCTGGTTCGAGCTGGCCGCCACGACGAACAGGTTCGCGATGGCGATCAGGCCGAACATCAGGATGACGATCGCGATGAGGGCCTCGACCAGCGTGAAGCCAGCCTGGCCCTTGGCGTTCGGGGTTTGGTGCTTCACGGCGCGTACCCCTCTTGAACCGTGACGCGTCCACCAGGTGCGACGAGCACGCTCTTGAACAGCGCCGTAGACGCCTGGAACAGCGTGATCCTGAACTGGCCGTCCGCGTTGGTGATGACGTGGTCAAAGCCAAAATCGAGGCGGGGACAAGCCGCCGGCGTCTTGGAACTGGGGAAACAGGCCGCGCCCAGGCTGCCGAAGCGGAGTCCCTTGTTGTCGCCTCCCGTGGTCTTGAACACGACGCCCTGCGGCAGGGTCTTCAGCGGTCCCAGCTGGGGGGTGTCGAGCAGGAGCACGCTCAGTGGTTGGCGTACCCCGACGAATCCGTTGGACCGGTCCATGTCGTCCTCGGTGACGACCCGGTAAGTGGTATCGCTCAAGATCACCAGCACGACTCCGAAGTTCACGTTCTTTGTGACCGCTCGCGCGCGGGCGCCCATCAGGTCGCCCGCCAGGTTCGAGGCGGCGGTGCGTATCTGTTCGGTGCGCAGGTAGCCTCTGAGGTTGGGGATGAAGATGGCCGCCAACACCCCGATGATCCCAACCACGACGACCAGTTCGAGGAGGGAGAAGCCTGCGTCGCGCCGCTCCCGTGGCATCTGCTCTGTTCTCATGGACCGCTCCCTACATAGCAAGCCGCGTACCGCGGCGGGCCTGGACGGATTTAACCCGAATGATATCAGCGGCTTAAGGTGTGATCAAGAAGTTTTTTCCGACGCCGCGCCACCGGGGGTGTCGCTACGCGGCGTAACAGGGAGTTCAGGCCTGGGCAGGACGAGGCTGGCGACGAGGCCTCGTGGCGCTCGATCCCCCATCAGGACCCGGCCTCCGTGCAGCGCCGCGACCTTGTGGACGATGGCCAGCCCCAGCCCGAGCCCGCCCGGCTTCGTGGTGTGAAACGGCCGCAACGCCCCGCGCTCTTTTTCGGGGATGCCGGGCCCGTCGTCTTCGATCACCAGCCGCCCGCCCCTCTCGTCCGCTTCGGCCCAGGCCACCACGCTGCCGTGTGGACCAGCCGCCTCTCGGGCATTGCGCACCAGATTCTCGACCGCGCGCTCCAGCATCTCCTCGTCGCCGACCATCGGAATGCGGCCGGGCCGCACCTCGACGGCCGCTCCCGGATGGCTGCGCTCCTCGCGTGCCGCTACGCGCGACAGCAGGCGGGCGGCGTCGAAGGGAGCGAGCCGCAGCTCTTCGTGCTTCACGAAGTCCACGAAGCGCCGCACCACGGTCTCGAGCGTCTCGCACTCCTGGCGGATGGCCTGCGCCGCGGCGGCGGCTTCGGCGCCGGAGGCGCCGCGCTCGATCAGGCGCGCATAGCCGAGGATGGTGCCGAGCCCGTTGCGCATCTCGTGCGCCATGCCCGCCGTCAACTCCCCCGCTCGGACCATGGGCGCGGCGTCGCGGATCTGCTGCTCGAGGAGGGCGCCGCGGTCGCGCAGCCGCTCCATGGCCTGCTCGTAGGCGCCCAGGGCCCGGCCCGGCGCCGCGCTCGACTCTTCCTGGCGCGGGAAGAAAGCCATGCCCGCGACGGCGGCGAGCAGCATCAGCGAGACCGTGTGTCCCAGGACGAGTTGGCGTCGTTCCTCGAGGTCCTCGACTAGCTCGGGAGACGCCACGGCGAACCGGCACAGCGCGGGCCGGCCGGCCACCTGCACCGCGGCGTAGGTCAGGACGCGCGGCGCCCGCCCCGCGACCGGACCCAGCGTCACCACTTCTCCAGACAGCACGCGCGCCGTCAGCTCGGGGCCGAGGCGATGCTCCACGGGTGCTATGTCGGGATGGCTGAACAGACGGTTGCCCTCGGGGTCGAACAGCTCGAGCTCCCGCGCCTGGGTGGTGCGGAGCAGCTCCTCGGCGACGTCCGGCGCGGGCGCTCTTGCCGCGCGCAGCGCCTCTTGCAGCCGGGGCCGCGCTGCCACCACAGCCTGCCAGAAGGTGCGCGCCGCACGATCCCGCAGCCGCTCCTGGGAGCGCAGCACGTGGGCCAGGGCCATCGCGTCCAGCAGCGCCACCACCAGTACGGCGGCGCCGATGGCGTAGCGCAGCGTGCGACCGCGCAGCTCAGGCATGGAAGAACAGCAGGCCTTCGTACCAGCCGAGCAGCCGCTCGCCGAACAGCAGTACCGCCAGGCCGGCCATGCCCATGAACGTGCCCAGGGGCAGGCGGGTCAGGCGCGATCCGCGGCCCGAAGCGATCATGGCCAGGCCCACGGCGGCGCCCGCGGCGGTGGCCAGCAGCAGGACCAGGAGCGTCGGCCGGCCGCCGAAGAAGGCGGCCAGCATCGCCACCATCTTCCAGTCGCCTTGCCCCAGCGCCTCGTGCCCATAGTGCCACCGTGCCACGCGCGCGACCAGGGCCATGCCGAGGTATCCCAGGGCGGCCGCCAGGGCCGATTCCAGCGGCGACGGGGGCCCGGGCAGGAGGCTGGCCGCGATGCCGGCGACGATTCCGGGCAGGGTGATCGCGTCGGGCAGGAGATGGTGTTCGAGGTCGATGAGGCTCAGCACCAGGAGCGCCGTGGCCAGGGCCATGGCGAGGAACGCTGGCCAATTCGGCCCTCGCGTCGCCGCGATGAAGAAGTAGAGCGCGCCGTTCGCGGCCTCGACCGCGGGGTAGCGGAGCGAGATCGGCTGGCGGCAGTTGCGGCAGAACCCGCCCAGGGCCAGGAAGCCCACGATCGGCACGTTGTCGGTGGGACGAATCGGCGCGACGCAGGCCGGACAGCAGGACGCCGGCCAGACCACGGACTGCCCGCGGGGCAGCCGGTGGACGCACACGTTGGCGAAGCTGCCGAGGATGAGACCGAACGCGAGGGCCAGCCACGGGAAGGTCTCCGGAGCCAGGAGCACGGCGCATTCTCGCACGCGTAGTATCATCGCGGCCCTGCACGCGATGGGCCGCGAGGCGCGCACGGCCGTACTGCTCTCGCTCCTCGTTTCGGGGGGCTTCGCGGCGGCGCTGCTCCACGCCACCGGCGGCCGCTTCGTCCCTCCGATCGCGGACCTGTATGTCGTCTGCCAGTACGCACGCGCCCTGGGCGAAGGCCATCCCTTCCAATACCACGCCGGAGACCTGCCCTCGACGGGCGCGACGAGCCTGCTCCACACGGCGTGGCTCGGGCTCGGCTGGCGCGTGGGATTCCAGGGCGACGCGCTGATCGCCTTTGCGATCGCCACGGGGGCCGGGCTGTTTGCCGCCACCACGGCCGTCGCCACGCGCCTGGGGACTCGGCTCGGCGGCGCCTCGGCGGGCATGCTCGCGGGCCTGCTCGTCGCCCTTGGCGGGCCCGTGGCCTGGGGCTTCCTGTACGGCTCCGATATCGCTCTGTTCCTGTTTCTCGCCACTTGGCTGTTCGAGCGCCTGGTGGCCACCTGGGGCGAACCCGCAGCAGCTTCGGCCCTCGCGGCCTGCGTGCTGCTGGTGCTGGCACGACCCGAGGGCCTGCCCGTGGCGCTGGTGCTCGGTGCCGTCTGGATCGTCCGCGGCGGCGGCCTGCGGGCCGCGGTTCCCGCGGTCGTGGGCCTCCTGCTCCTGGGCCTCAACGGCGTCCTGACCGGGAGCTGGCTCTCGTCGTCGTCGGCCGACAAGTCGCTGTTCGCCGCCTACGGAATGGACGGCGGCCTGGCCCTCGTCTCCGACTACTTCATCGACGTAGCGCGCGGCTTGTTGCTCGGCTTCTACCCATCGCAGGCGCCCGTCGGCCTGGCCCGCGGCTGGGCCTCGCTCGCCTTTCCTCCGCTCGGCCTCGTGTTCGTGATCGCCGCGCTGTTGCGGGCTGGAACACCGGTGCGGCTGTGGGCCGGCCTGATCGCTCTCGTCTGGATGCTGGGCGCCCCGAACGTGTTCCTCGGCGTGCACTTCAACCGCTACCTGCTCTGGGCGTTTCCCTCGCTGCTCGTGCTCGTCGCCGTCGGGCTCTCCCGCAGCCTGGAGCCGCGCGCGTATCGGGCGGCGGCGGCCCTGTTCCTGGCGCTCGGCGCCGCGGCGACCCTGCGCTTCGCCCTGCTCAACGCCGAGATGGCCGGCGACCTCTCGCGCCGCGACCATGCGGCGGCGCGCTACATCGCGGCCAACCTGCCCGAGGACGCGGTCGTTGCCAACGCCGCGACCAGCATCGAGTACCTGACGGGCCGGCGCAGCGTGAACCTGCATGGCGTCACCACGCCGGCCTTTTTCGGGGGCCGCACGGCCGAGCGCGAAGCTTCGATGCTCGAGGCCATCGCGCGGCTGCCGGTGGCCGAGCGTCCGGGCTACCTGCTGAGCTCGGAGCAGGCCCAGCAGTCGCAAACGACGCTGCGAGCCCTGGCGCGCGACGCCCCGGTCTACCGCAGCTTCAGCCTGTCGAGCGACGAGCTTCTGCTGTTCGAGACGAACTACGAGGCCTTCGAGGCGGCGGCCCGGCCCACGAGCGACGCGGCCCGGATCGCGAGCGCGGGCTTGCGCGAAGTCGATCGGCTCAACCTGGCGGATGTCGCGGACGAAGAGCGCCACGAGTATCGCAACGAAACGCGTTTCGGCGACCTGCGCCTGTTCGCCAGCGCGCGGGTCGCCCCGGGCGCCGACGGCCGCCTGCTCGCCGATGCGGGGCGGGTGGTGCTCGGAGAAGAGTCCTTCGTGCTCGCAGTCACTTCGGGTCGCGACCTGCTTCTCGTGCTGCGCACGGCGCCCGAGGCTTCGGCCCGCCTGATGCGCGCTTCCGGGAGCCGCGAGGTCGCGCTCGCGTTCGACGAAGCCTTCATCGACCTGCGCGTCGGCGGCCAAGCGGTGACACAGAAACGCTTCCGTCCCGCCGTGGGCTGGGACGAGGTCGTGTTCACGATCCCGGCCGACGCGGTGCGGGTGCCCCGCCTGGCGCTGCGCCTGGCCGGGCGCTACGCTTCGTTCCGCTACTGGGCCTTCCAGTAGGGCCGTGCTCCGGCGCCGCGCCCTCGTCGTCGCGGGATTTACGGCGCTGGCGGTGGCGCTGCTGCACGAGGCGACGCTCTCGGGAGGAGCGCTGTTTCGACGCGACCTGAGCCTCGTCTGGTACCCGATGGTCGAGGCCTTCGTGCGCTGCGTGGCCGCAGGGTCGCTGCCGTTCTGGGATCCCTGGCGCGGCTTCGGTCAGCCGCTGCTGGCCGACGCCAGAGCCGCGCTCTGGTATCCGCCGACCTGGCTCAACCTGATCGTGCCGCCGTGGCTCTACCAGACCTGGTTTGCCTGCGCGCACCTGGTGCTGGCCGCGTGCGGAGCACACGCGCTCATCCGGCGACTCGGCGCCTCGCCGCCGGCGTCGTTCGCCGGAGCCGCTCTCTGGCTCGCCAGCGGGCCGCTTGTGTCGCTTGCGGGCCAGTTCCATCACCTGGCCGGCGCCGCCTGGTTGCCGGTGGTGCTCGCGTGTGGGCTCCGCGTTCTCGAGCGGCCCGCGGGCAGGCACGTGGTCCTGTTGGCCCTGGCCCTCGCCCTCCAGGTTGTCGCGGGCTCGCCGGACTACACCGCCGTCACCGGCTTGATCCTCGGTGCCCTCGCCGTCCTGCGCGTGCTGCGTTCCCCTGCGGATTGGAGGAGGCCGCTCGCCGGCGTGTCGGCGGGCGTGCTTCTGGGCCTGATGCTCTCGGCGGTGCAATGGTTTCCTACCTTGCAACTGGCACGCGGCTCGGCGCGCTGGGGCCAGGCCCTCGAAGGCGCCCAGGTCTGGGCCTTGCACCCGCTTCGCCTGCTGGAGCTGTTGCTCCCCATCCGTTTCGTCGAGCTGCCGCTCGAGCCGGAGCTCGCCGCGATGCTGTTCGACGGTCGCGAACCGTACCTCGCTTCGATCTATTGCGGTGCCCTGGTTCTCGTCCTCGCCTGCGCGGCTAAAGGCGCCGGCGTGGGCCCGTCCATCGGCCTCGCGTTGGCTGGGGCGATCCTGGCCTTGGGAACGCACACGCCGTTCTACACCGCGCTCGTGACCGTGGTTCCGCCGCTGCGCGTGCTGCGCTATCCCGAGAAGGTGATCGTCGTGGCGGCATTGGCGATGTCGGTCCTCGCCGGTCTCGGCATCGACGCGATCGCTGCCGGCCACTCGGCGCGACGACGCGCGCGCGCGGCAGCCCTGGCCGTGGCCGCAGTCTCCGGCCTGCTCCTGCTGTGGATCTCGTTGCCGAGCGCCCGCTCCCTGCCTGCGTACACCGGCGTCCTGGCCCTCGGCGCCGCCTGGTTGCTCGGGTCGCGCTGGCAGCCGTCGCGGCAAGCGACGCTCGTTGCCGCGCTCGCGCTCGCGGATCTCTTCGCCGGCCACCATCGCCTCAATCCCGCAGCCCCCATGGCCCTCTTCACCACGCGACCGTCTCCTCTCCAGCACCTCGGCAGCCGCGACGACGCCCGGCTCTACGCCTACGACTACAGCCAGAGGTTTCCGTCGGCCGGCCATGAGCGCCCGGGCGCCGAACGCTATGCCCTGGCGCGGGTGCCCGAGGCCTGGCGGCCCGACGCCGGCCTGTTTCTCGGCGTGCTCGACTACATGAATCCGCCGACCGCGGAGCGCTGGGGCATTCGTGGCAGCTTCGACGGGGACATCGTCGACTTGTACCCGTCCTACCTGCGTCGTCTGGTGGACCGGTTGCGCGAGGTCGAAGGCGATGCCGGCCATGGGCGCTTGCTGCGCCTGGGCGGCGTGACCCACGTCCTCACGCTCCACGACGCAGAGTGGACGCGCGACCTCGAACGGCTAGCGACACTGCCGGGGCTGTTTCGCGAGCCGATCCGCGTGTTCGCGGTGCCGTCTCCGCTGCCGCGCGCGTACGTGGTCGGCGGCGTTCGTGTCGCCCCGGACGACAGCGCGGCCCGGATCCTCACGTCCGCCGACTTCGTGGCCGAAGGCGAGATCGTCGTGCCGAGCGGCACGGCCGTTCCAGCCCGCGCCGTCCAGGCGCGCATCGAGGTGCTGGCCTGGAAGCCCGATCGCATCGAGTGGGCGTTAAGCCTCGAGCAGGACGGGTTCGTAGTCGCGACCGAGAGCTTCGCTCCCGGCTGGCGCGCCACCCTCGACGGCCGTCCCGCGGAGATCGTGCGCGCCAACCTCGCGTTTCGGGCCGTGGCCGTGCCCTCTGGGGAGCACCGCCTGGAGATGCAGTACGAGCCCCCGGGGCTGCGAGCGGGCGCCGCCGCATCGGTCGCGGCCATGGCGCTTTTGGCTCTCGTGTGGGGGCAATGGCGCGCCTGAACCCACGGGCGCTGGCCCTCGCGGTCCTGTCGGCGCTGGCGCTGTTCCACGCCCGCGAGGCGGTGTTCGAGGGCCGCGCGTTCTACGTGCGCGACTTGCACTTGCAGTGGTACGGCCAGATCGAGAGCTTCGTCAGGGTCCTGCACGCCGGTAGCTGGCCGCTCTGGGACCCGTGGGTCTCCTTCGGCCAGCCGATGCTGGCGAACCCCAACACGCAGGTCCTGTATCCGCCGACCTGGCTGAACCTGTTGATGCGGCCCTGGACGTACTACACGCTCTACCTCGTCGGTCACATGGTCCTGGCCGGCTTCGGCATGTGGCGGCTTTCCCAACGGCTGGGCGCGTCGTCCTCGGGCGCCCTGCTCGCCGCGGCGCTGTTCGTCAGCTCGGGACCGTTCCTGTCCCTCGGCAACCTGTGGAACCACCTGGCGGGCGCCGCCTGGCTGCCGTGGACCCTGCTCGCAACGCAGGCGGCGCTTCAGGCTCCGAGCTTGCGCCTTGCGGCGGGCCTGGGCGCAACGCTGGCGCTCGCCGTCCTGGCCGGCTCGCCGGACTTCGCCGTGCTCAACGGTCTCGCAGCGGGCGCGTTCTTCCTCGGCCGGCTCATCGGGCCTTGGGACGTCGAGGCGCGGCGACGGCTCCTGACCGGCCTCGCCGCCCTCGTCTTCGCCCTGGGCCTCGCGGCGGCACAGATCCTGCCGTCGGCGGAACTCGCGGGTCGGGCCGAGCGCTTCAGCCAGTCGCCCGAAGAGCAGGCCTACTGGTCGCTGCATCCCATGAGCCTGGCGCAGGCCATCGTCCCGGTCGGCTGGGCCGATCTCCCGTTCTCGCCGGCGTGGTCCCAGGCGCTCCACGAGGGACGCGAGCCCTACCTGTTCTCCCTGTTCGTGGGACTGCCGGCTCTCGCCCTGGCGCTGTCGTCCATCGGGCACCGCCCGCGACGCGAACCACTGATCCTGTGGACCATCCTGGTTGCAGGCGTGCTCTTCGCCCTCGGACGCCACACTCCGCTGCACGGCCTCGTCTTGGCCCTGCTGCCGCCCCTGGCAGTGGTGCGCTTTCCGGCGAAGGCGGCCGTGCTTGCCGTGTGCGCCCTTTGCCTGCTGGCGGCGTTGGGGATCGAGGCGCTCGGCCGCGCTCGCGGCGCCGGCGAGCCGCCACAGCGCTTGGCGCTCGTGCTGACGTCCATCCTCAGCCTCGCCAGCCTCGGAGCAGCGGCGAGCGTCTGGCTAGCGCCGGCCTGGGTGCAAGGTGCCCTGCTGGCACCCGGCAGCACCGCGCCGGGCGCCCTGCGTCCGCTGCTCACGGCCCTGGCGCTGGCGGCAGTGTCGGGAGCGGCTACGGTCGTGCTGGTGACGCGGGCGAACGGAGTCGCGGCTCTCGGCTTGATGTTGCTCGCGGTGTTGCCCCCGGCCTGGCGGCATCGATCGCTCAACCCGACAGCGCCACTCGAGCTGTTCACGACACGGCCGGCCGTCCTCGACGCCCTGCGGCTGTCGCCGGACCAGCGCGTTTTCGTGTACGACTACCTGGCGACGCCGGGACGAGCCCGCGCGCGACTGGGTCGCGAGGCTCCCTACGTGGTGCCCAGTTCCGGGCCGTGGCTCGCGGCCCTGGGCCAGCGGCTGTATCTGCTTCCTCCCGCCGGCGCCGCCTTCGGCGTGCGGGACAGTTTCGGCCGCGACCTGCTTGGGATCCAGCCGACACCCCTCGCCCGGCTCAATGCAAGGGCGCTGCTCTCCGACGAAACACCCGCTTTCGCGCGTCTGCTGAGGGCCGGCGCCGTCGGCCAGGTCGTGGCGCTGCACGACCTGGGGCCCGACTTCCGCCTCGAGCGGACCCTGCACGGCCCGTTCCTGGAGGACCTGCGGGTCTTCGCGGTCCCCGACCCGTTGCCGCGCGCCCTGGTGGTCGGGGGCGCACGCGTGAACCGCCAGCCGCTCTTGACGCTCGAGGACCCGGCTTTCGACCCGCGCCTGGAGGTCGTGCTCGCCGAAGGCCCGGAGCGCAGGCCCGAGCCGGGCTTCGTGGGATCGGTCCGCACGCTCGAGGAGCGTCCGGATCGGCTTCGCCTGGCGACTCGCGCGAGCTCCGAAGGCTGGCTGTTGCTGATGGACAGCCACGACCCGGGCTGGCTCGCGACCCTCGATGGCAGCAAGGCGACGCTGCGTGCGGCGAACGTGGCGTTCCGGGGCGTGCCCGTGCCGGCGGGAGATCACGAGGTGAAGCTGGTCTACCGGCCTCCCGCGGTGCTTCGAGGCCTGCTCGCCAGCGCCGTCTTCGGGCTGCTCGCGCTGGGCGCTGCGCGCCGCACGCGTCGTAGCTGAGGCCGCTGCGCGTGCAGTAACATGCGGGCGTTTTGGAGACGCTTTCCGTCGTGATTCCCGCCTACAACGAGGAGGCGGTGCTGCCCGCGTTCTACGCGCGTCTCACGGCCGCCCTCGAAGGGCTGCCCTGCGAGGGGGAGATCCTGTTCGTCGACGACGGCAGCACCGACGGCAGCGCCGCCATCCTCGAGGAACTGGCGCGCCGCGATCCGCGCGTGCGGGTGATCGTCTTCACGCGGAATTTCGGCCACCAGGCGGCGCTGTGCGCCGGGCTGGACCATTGCCGGGGCGATGCCGCGGTGATGATCGACGCCGACCTGCAGGATCCCCCCGAGCTGATCAAGGATTTCCACCGGGCCTGGAAGGACGGCTGCGACGTGGTCTTCGGCGAGCGGAAGCGGGTGCGCGAGGGCGTCGTGAAGCGAGTCGTGTATCACCTCTTCTATCGCCTGCTGCGTTCCCTGGCCAACATCGAGATCCCCCTGGACAGCGGCGACTTCTCGCTGGTGGACCGCCGCGTGATCGACGGACTCAAGGCGCTGCCCGAGCGCACACGCTTCCTGCGCGGGCTGCGCAGCTGGATCGGCTACCGCCAGCGCGGCATCGAGTACGTGCGGGAGGCGCGCAGCCTCGGCGAGTCGAAGTACTCGCTGGGCAAGCTGCTGAAGCTCGGGTTCGACGGCATCGCCTCCTTCTCGACGGTGCCGCTGCGCCTCGCCCTCTACATGGGGACCATGGTCTCCGCGGGAGCGGGCCTGCTGATCCTCATCCTAGTATATCTGCGTCTCAGCCGAAGCTTCGACCTGCCCGGCTGGACGTCGCTCGCGGTGATCGTGCTGTTCCTCGGCGGGATCCAGCTGATCACCGTGGGCATCGTCGGCGAGTACGTCGCGCGCATCTACGAGGAGGTGAAGCAGCGGCCCCTCTACCTCGTGGCCCGCAAGCGGGGTTTCTGAGCATGCAGCACGAGCACCAGCAGCGCTACTACGAGCTGGGCCAGTCCTACTGGTGGCTGGCGGGCAAGTACCGCATCATCGCGGACGTCGTGGAGCGTCGCTTCCGGCCGCGCAGCAACGGCCGTCCGCGGATCCTCGACCTCGGCTGCGGGCCGGGCAACCTGCTCGACTACCTGGCACCTCACGGCGATCCTTTCGGCTCCGACTTCTCGCAAGACGCCCTGCAGTTCTGCGCGGGGCGGGGCTTCAAGCGCCTGTTCCGCGCCGACTTCCACCACCTGCCGCTGCGGGCCGAGTCATTGGACCTCATCACCTGCATCGACGTCCTCGAGCACTTGAGCGACGACCGCGGCGCCATCGGCGAGCTGGTGCGCGTCCTGCGCCCCGGCGGCCTGCTGGTCGTCAGCGTTCCCGCCTTCATGTTCCTGTGGGGCGACCACGACACGATGTACGGGCACCACCGGCGCTACACGACCGGCCAGATCCGCGAGCGTTTCGAGGCCGCGGGCCTGCGGGTACACAAGCTCAGCTACTTCGAGCCCTTGTTCCTGCTCCCGCTGCTGGTGTATCGGAACCTGAAGAAGATCTTCACCCGCGGCAAGGCGCTCGAGCAGCGGGACGATTTCGTGAAGCTCCCGGTTTTTGTGAATGCGGCCCTGTGCCGGCTGATCGCCGCCGAGCGCTTTGCCCTGCGCTACCTCGACTTCCCGTTCGGCGTCACGCTGCTGGCCGTGGCCTCGAAGCCCTGAGGCCGCCTCCGGTCAGGGCTGGAGCAGCTGGCCCAGGCGGATCGCATCGACGGGACCCACGCCGACGTCCAGGACGCGACCGCCCGGCCCCACGCGCAGCGTGATGGGCACCCGGTTCAGCTTGTAGGTGCGGTTGAACTCGCCGCCGGGCCCCCGCAGCACCGGGAAGCTGATCGGCGTCGCCGTGAAGAACCCCGGGGGTTCCTTGTCGAGCAGCACGCCGTACGCTCGGAGTGCCTGCGGCTTGCGCTCGAAGCCGCGGTTCCAGACGGGGATCATCTTGTGGCAGGACGGGCAGCCGCTCAGGAAGAAGAACAACACGGTCGAAGAGCCCTTCGCGTAGTCGATCTTCACGGGGTTGCCGTCGAGGCCCACGGCTTCGAAGGCGGGAACGATGTCGCCGACCGCTGGTAGGGCGGGCTGCGAGGCGGGACCGAGGAGCAGGCTCGAGGCCAACAGGATCGCAGTGCTGTTCATTCGTACTTTGATCTCCAAAGGCGCGAAGTGCGCGCCATCTTCACGCGCCCATCCGCGGCATCGTAGACGAACGGCGCGCCGGTGGGGTCGCGCGGCGCCGCGTCCCGCACGTATCCGGCCTGCGCCAGCTCCCCGAGAGATTCGGGCGGGCGGCCGTGGGCCGCGCGGAAGCGAGCGATGGCGGCCCTATAGGCATCCCTGATGTCGAGGGCGTCGAGCACCTGCAGGTTGTAAAGGGCGTTCTCGCGAATCACGCCCTCGCCGGTCTCGTACTGGTGCCGCCAGATCTCGCGGGCGCTGGACCTGTCATCGCCCTCCAGGAAGCGTGCCGCCAGGCTCTCGAGCCAGAACGGCGCGCTGGGCACGTGTTTTCGGGCCTGTCTCAGCACGTCGGCGGCCTGCTTCGGGTTCTTCATGAAGAAGAACCAGTGCGCCCCCAGGTCCCAGCGCAGCCGCCATGAATCGGGATTCGCACGCACGCCTTTCTCCAGGATCTCCTTGCCGGCCTCGGGCTGGCCGGCCCCGATGGGGAAGCCCTCGGACAGGAAGACGGCGCCGTAGCGATAGGCCAGCTCCAGGCGCGGGTCGAGCGTCGTGGTGATCTCGATCAGGGTGCGCAGCTCGTCGTAGCGGGGCTCGGCGTTGAAGAGGCTCTCGCTGCCGTAGTACTGGACGGTGCGAAGCCAGTATATGTCCGCGAGCACCAGCTCGAAGCCCGGAACCAGCTGTCGCAGGCGATCCGGCGAATCCGCGAAGAGCAGGCGCTCCCTTGCCGCGAATCCGGCCAACTCGGCGTCGATGCGCCGCTGCACGTAGACGACCGCCGCCGTGATCGGCACGAGCAACAGCGCCAGCAGTCGCCTCATGACAGCTCGCGGCGCCGGAAGGCCTGGTGTGCACCGAACAAGACCGCGCTCAGATACAGGGCCGCGTAGGCGGTGATCCACGCCAGCAGATCCGGAGAAACGGCTTCGCCGTAGACGGCTCGAGCCTTGAGGTCGAAGTTCCGGTAGTTCGGCAGCAGGTAGTAGAGCGTCTCGGAGAGCCAGCGCGGGACGCTGGTGACCTGTTGCATGTTCCGGACCACGTCGGAAAAGCGTCCCGCGACGACGAGGCTGAACGTCCACAACGTGGCGAGCAGTTGAGAGGAGGCGAGCGTCGAAAAAAACAGCGCGAGGCCGACGGTGAGGAGCAGCCCCAGGTAGATCGCGTAGATGGCGGTCAGCAGGTGCAAGTCGGCGGGCCTTCCCGCCAGCAGGAGCGCACCGAAGACACCGAGGGTCATCAGGGCCACGTTCACCAGGAGGGTGAACGAAAGGCCCAGGAATTTGCCGATCAGGAACTCGCCCCGGCTCAGTGGCTTGCACAGCAATGGGTACAGCGAGCGACGCTCGATCTCCTTGCGGATCAGGCCGACGCCGACGAACAGCGCGATCAGGGTGCCGAACACGTCGATCGAGGCCAACCCCAGGTCCTTGACGATCTTTTCGTCCTGGCGGATCGACAGCTCTCCCAGCACGAGGCTCGAGAAGGTCATGACCACGGCGAACAGCACCAGGTTGTAGAGCACGCGCTCCCGCACCGACTCGCGGAAGGTGTTCGCCGCGACGGCGACGACCCGACTCAGTCCAGGAGCGGCCATGCCTGGGACGGGGTTGCGGCCATTTCCTTCATGAAGTAGTCCTCCAGGGACTGCCGCACGGGCTGAACGGACAGGATGCGCGCCCCGCTTTGCAGGGCGACGGCCAGGATCTGGCCGAGGGCCGACTCGTCGACGTCGAGCTTCACACGCTCGCCCAGCGCCATCCGCTCCCGCACCCCCGATGCGATCCGCTCCAGCGCGGCGGCATCTCCGCCGCTCAGCAGGACCTCGAAGTGAGACACGTCCTGATTCAGGATCTCGTCGAGACGACCGACGCTCAGCAGGCGGCCGGAGCGCAGCAAGGCGACCCGGTCGCATAGCGTCTCGGCGTCCGAGAGGATGTGCGTGGAGAAGAACACGGTGCGGCCCTGGGCCTTCAGCTCCAGGATGAGATCCCTGACCAGCCGTCGCCCGATGGGATCGAGGCCCGACATGGGCTCGTCGAGAAACACGAGTTCCGGATCGTTCATCAGGGCCTGGGCGATCCCCAGGCGCTGGCACATCCCCTTCGAGTAGCGCCGAACCGGCAGGCTGCCCACGTTCGTCAGCCGGACCCGCTCCAGCAGGCGGCGCGCCTGCTCTCGACGCCTCTGCTTGGACTGCCCGAAGAGTTGGCCGACGTAGTCGAGGTACTCGCTGGCGGTCAGGTAGTCGTAGAAGTAAGGGTGTTCGGGAAGGTAGCCGACGCGATAGCGCCAGCCGGGGTCGCCTTGGGGCAGCCCCAGGAGACTGGCCGTCCCGCTTTCCGCGAAGGACAGGCCCATCAAGATCTTCAGCGTCGTGGTCTTGCCCGAGCCGTTCGGCCCCAGGTAGCCGAAGACCTCGCCTTCGTGGACATCGAGGCTCAGGTTATGCAAGGCCTGGCGAGAACGCCGCGCCAGGAAACCCACGCCGTAGCTCTTGCTGAGGTTCGAGATGCTTACTGCGACTTTCCTCACGCCTGGAATCTCGGACGCCACGCAGGCGCGGAGAGTAACACAGGCTGCGGCGCCAACGGAAGGACGAATGGCGTGAGTTTGCTAGTTCAGGGCGAGGCAGGCCGCGGAGTCAAGGGCGCCGCCGGCCAGGCAGCACGCAACCGATCCCTGGGTTCCGGCCACTACGCCCGACTGGTCGCCGCCGAAGCTGCGAACTCCGCTCCGGTTGAGCGTCGTCGGCGAGGCGGCGTAGCAATAGCCGTCGACGCCAACGCCGATGGGGGTCGCACTCGACACGTAGTCCCTGTTGTAGCCCGACTTTGCGAAAGGAGAATCCTGGGCCAGCTGCCCGTCGATGAATGCGGGAGCCGTTGCGCCATAGCCCGGAATACACGTGGCAGCCGACGGGGTGGCGAGGCAACTGGATGCGGCCGGATAGCCGTTGCCATAGCTCGCGTTCTCATAGGCGGCGGCGCCCGAGATGAAACTCCTGATGTCACCCTGCGTCGCCGCTTCGTTCGCCGACACGCGAGCCCGGAGCAGGCTGGGAATCGCGATCGCCGCAATGATACCGATGATCGCGACGACGATCAGCAGTTCGATGAGCGTGAACCCTCTCTGAAAACGCACCGCGCCCACAGGCAGCCTCCTCAATTCGTGCTCATTTCCTGTTCCGCGTGGAGCCCACGCTGTTGGAGGCCGCCGGGGGATTCGACTCGGCCTCTTTCCCGATTCCCGCTTCCGGCTGCGGAGGCGTGCGGGGGGGTTGTCTTCCCCCCGCACGGTTCTAGGCCTGCCCGGCTACGCTCCTTAGTTGAGCGGAGCGCAGATGGGTGTGGGGTCGAGCTGGCCGGTCGCGGCGCAGCAAATGGCCGAGGCGGTCTGGGTCCCGGCCATCACGCCTGAGGCATCGCCACCGAAGCTGCGCACGCCGGTCCGGTTCAGCGTGCTGGGGGAAGCGCCGTAGCAGTAGCCGTCAACGCCGGCGCCAACGGCATTGGCGGCAGGAACGTAGTCGCGTCCGTAGCCCGACTTCTGGAACGCATCCTGCGCGAGGTTCCTGTCGAGGAAGGTCGGCGCCGTGGACGAGTACCCCGGAATGCAGGTGGCCGCCGACGGCGTGGACAGGCAGCTCGCCAAGGGGGCGTATCCGTTGCCCTGGCTCGTTCCTTCGTAAGCGGCCTCGGCCGAGATCCACGTACGGATGTCGCCCTGGGTCGCGGACTCGTTTGCCGAGACGCGCGCCCGGAGCAAGCTGGGAATCGCGATCGCGGCGATGATGCCGATGATCGCGACGACGATCAGCAGCTCGATCAGCGTAAAGCCCTTCTGCTTCTTCATATTCTTTGGTCTAGACTCCTTTCACCGATTCGGTGTTCGGCCTACGCTGCAAGACAGGTGCCGGCGTCTCCGATATTCAAGTGATTGCAAAAACACGACTTACGCCCAGTGCTCGCGACGCTCGACGTGCCGAGAATTGTCCCTCGTGACACTTCCTGTCCAATCGACTGCTCTACGCCGGGCTCTCAAGCACCTCGCGGTGTTTGGACAGTAGGTAGCGGAGCGATCGCGGGGAGACACCCAGCAGCCGCGCGGCCCGCCCGCGGTCGCCGCCGGCCTGAGCCAAGGCGCGCCGGAGCAGTTGGCGCTCGATCTCGCGGATGTGGTCGTCGAGGCTGAAACCGTCTGAAATCTCGGGAGGGCTCGCCACGGGCGACGCCGGCGGGACGGGCTGAAGAGACTCGGGCAGGCGTTCGATCAGGATCGCAGGTGTGGTTTCGAGGGCCACCGCTCGCTCGATCACGTTCTCGAGCTCGCGCACGTTGCCCGGCCACGCGTATTGGCACATCCGGTCCAGAGCCTGCTGCGAGACCTTCGCGACCGCCTTGCCCATCTCGCGGCTGAAGCGCTCCAGGAAGGCGGCGGCCAACAGCGGAATGTCGTCGCGCCTCTCGCGGAGCGGAGGGATGTGGATCGGTATCACGTTCAGTCGATAGTAGAGGTCTTCCCGAAAGCGCTGCTCGCGGATCAGGACGGACAGCGAGCGGTTGGTGGCCGCCACGATCCTCACGTCCACCGGGATCTCGTCGGTCCCCCCTACTCGCCTGATCTTCTTGTCCTGGATGGCGCGCAGCAGCTTCACCTGCATGGAGGCCGGCGTGTCGCCGACCTCGTCGAGGAAAAGCGTGCCTCGGTGCGCAGCCTCGAAAAGGCCCTTCTTGTTCTGGTTGGCGTCGGTGAAGGCGCCCTTCATGTGCCCGAACAGCTCGGTCTCCAGGAGCGTCTCGGTCAGGGCGCCGCAGTTGACGGAGACGAAAGGGGCCTCGCGGCGCGGCGACAGGGCGTGGATCGCCTTGGCCACGAGCTCCTTGCCGGTGCCGCTTTCTCCGCTTATCAGGACGGTGGAGCTGGTGCCGGCGACGGAACGCACCATCTTCAGGACCGCGTCCATCGACTTCGACACGCCGAGGATCCGGTCGAGGCCGTGGCGAGCGTGGAACTCCGCCTTGAGCAGGCGGTTTTCCTGTTCCAGCCTCTGTTTCTGGACTGCCCCCCGGACGACGTGCTGCAGTTCCTCGACCTCGAAGGGCTTCGTGAGGTACGCGTCGGCGCCGAGCCGGATCGCGGCGGCGTTCATCTCGTGGGATCCGAAGGCCGTCATCACGATGGCCACCGTGTCCGGGGATGAGGCCTTCAACTGGCGGAGCACGTCGAGGCCGTCGCCGTCGGGCAGCCGCAGGTCGGTGATCACCACGTCGAAGGCCTCGCGGGCCAGTCGCTCCGCCGCCAGCGCACGGGTTTCGGCGCTCGTCACCTCGAAGCCCTCCTTGCGCATCATGATGCCCAGCATCTCGCGCATCGAAGGCTCGTCGTCGACGATCAGGATCTTCCGCACGCTCGCGGCGGCGATGCTATAGCGCTGCCCGGTGTCGATCAACTGCGCGCCGGCTTCAGCCTGCGCAGACTGAAGACTGCCAGCAGCGCCAGCACGCAGGCCCCGGAGATCGAGGCACCCCAGAGCACCGACGCCGGGCGGTAGGCCAGGGTCAATGCGTGGCGTCCAGCCGGCACCGCCACGGCCTGGAACAGCGCGTTCGCGCGGAGCAGCGGCGCGCTTCGACCGTCCAGGCTGGCCTTCCACGCGCTGTCGAAGGTCTGCAAGACGACGACGAAGCCCGGCCCCGGCGACTCGACCTCGAGTTCGATGCGATCCGATCGACGCGAGCGCTCGCGCACCGACCCCGACAGCGCGATGTCGCCCCGATCCGGGGCGGTTCCGAAAAGGACCACCTCCCGATCGGGATCGAACGAGGCCTCGCCGAGGAGCATGACCGAGCGCGGCTCGCCGGCCCAGCGCGCGCGACCGACGAAGTAGGCGTCGGGCCTGGGACTGGGCACCTCGTACACGAGCACGGGCCCCTTCAGGAGCGACTGGGTCTCGCTGACGAGCCGGAGCTCGGGCCAGGGCGCTTCGCTGGCGGTGACCACGTAGTCGACGCCGCCGAGGCGCAGCAGGCGCGTGGCCAGCGGCGTTCCCTGGGCCTCCGCGAGGATGAGGGTCAGATTCGACAGTAGTGGCGGGGCAAGACCCGTGAAGTCGCCGTCGTAGCTGCCGTGGAAGCCGGCCCGTGCGCCGATGGGCGGCCACGCCAACTCGACGCGGCCCAGGGCCATGCCCCAGGCCGACTCCCAACCCTGGGGCAAACGCGCGAGATCGAGGCCTGCTTTCGACTGCGAGACGTACAGGCGCGAGCCGCGAGGCACGAGCGGGGCCCAAGACGGCCGGGCGGTCAGGAGCTGCTCTGGAGCCGCAGAGTTGACCGTGCGGCCGACGATCGCAAGGTCACCCAGGGCCACGAGCACCAGGGCTGCCCGGGCGGCCGTCGCGAAGCGCCACGCTCCGGAGCCCAGCCAGGCGAGGGCGCCGGCAACCCCCAGGAGCGCCGCGCTCGTCGCGAGCTGCTGGCTCGCATGCTGCAGGGCGGCTGCGGACGCTCCGGGCTCGAGCTGCCGCAGCAGCAGGTCGGGGCGGCTGCGCAGCCAGGCAGCGGCTGCGAGTGCGAGCACGCCGAGCGCCCAGGCAACGGTCGTCGACGCCCGGGCCGTCCCGCGCGTCAGCCGGCCCCGAAGCCATGCGTCGATCCCAGCCGCCACCAGCAGCGCCCAGCAGAACCCCGCCAGCACGACGTACTTGGACGGGAATCGGAAGAGCCCAAGCGGTGTGAGGCGCATCAACGCCGGATACAGCCACGTGTGTCGTCCGAGGGCCAGCAGCACGCTGGTCGCGAAGCCGGCAAGCGCGAAGCCGCGCAGCGGAGCCGCAGCGCCCAGGGCGCCCATCGCCGCCAGCACAACCGTGGTCGCACCCAGATAGTGCACGGCGAACAGCGGCTCACGCGACTCGTAGAGCGCGGCTCGAGCCGATTCCGCGAGCGGCATGTCGAAGACGAGCCGCGGCACCAGGAAATCGGCGACGGACGCAGGGTGCAGCGACCAGTAGAGACGGCCGAAGTCCGACATGTCCAAGCGCAGTCCTGCGCGCAGCATGGCGAGTGTCGGCAGCCACTGCACGGCAGACAGGGCCGCGGCGACGCCGGCCGCCAAGGCGAGCAGCGGGCCGATCCGGCGCCAGCCTGCCGGTCGAAGATCGGCCGGACTTGCTGCTCGCGCGAGAAGCCAGCCCAGGCACAGGAACGCCGTCATCAGGCACAGGTCCCCGGAACCCGCCAGCACCTGCCCGGCCGCCGCGGCCCCGAGAAGCACTGCGGCCCTGAAGCTGCGTCGTTCGAGGGCCGTATCCAGGGCCAGCAGGACCCAGGGGATCCAGGTGCTGCTAGCGAAGTGGTGGGCATGGCTCGCGACGATGAGGAAAGGACCCGAGGCGATCCAGGTGGCGGCGCCTGCGACGGCGGCCGGCCGTTGCAGCCCGAGACGGCGCAACAACAGGAAGAGTCCGGCCGCGGCCCAAGCCGTGTGAGCCAGCACGTACAGTCTGTAGTACGTGACAAGTCCGACCACTAGGTTGAGCCAGGTGAAGGGATAGGCGACCTGGTAGCTCGGGTCGGCCAGCATCGGCAGTCCGAACGAGACGCCTGGACTCCATACCGGCAGGGCGCCGCTCGCGACCGCGCTCACGAAGCTCTGGGCCTGCATGGTCCAGTACCCGTAAATGTCGCGATACCAGAGGCTGAAACCGGGCCGCAGCGTGTCGCTCCACAGGAACGCTGCGAACAGTGCGAGCGCCCCGATGCCGAGACGATCGCGGCCCTCGAGGCGCGGACTGACCATGGGTGGGGCGGATTCTATGCCGGGCCGGTCGTGCTACCTTCGACGCCGTGAGCCTGGCCAACAAGCGGGTGGCGGTCACGGGGGGCGCCGGTTTCCTCGGAAGGCACGTGGTCGACGCCCTGCGCGCAGGCGGCGCCGACACCTTCGTCCCCCGCCGAAAGGACTACGACTTGGTGGAGAGCGGGAGCGCCCGACGCCTGCTGGCGGACGCGCGCCCTGACGTAGTCGTCCACCTGGCGGCCAGGGTGGGGGGCATTGGCGCCAACCGCGAGCACCCGGGCAGTTTCTTCTACGACAACCTCATGATGGGGGTGCGCCTGGTCGAGGAATGCCGGCTCCAGGGCATCGCCAAGGTCGTCACCGTGGGAACCATCTGCTCGTACCCACGCCTGACCCCCGTTCCGTTCCGCGAAGAAGACCTGTGGAACGGCTATCCCGAGGAGACGAACGCGCCGTACGGTCTCGCCAAGAAAATGCTCCTGGTTCAGGGGCAGGCCTACCGCCAGGAGTTCGGGATGAACGTGATCCACCTGCTGCCCGTCAACCTCTACGGCCCGGGCGACAACTTCGACCCGGCCTCGTCCCACGTCATCCCGGCCCTGATCAAGAAGGTGCAGGATGCCCAGGACACGGGTGAGCGGGAGATCGAGGTCTGGGGCACGGGTCGCGCGTCCCGCGAGTTCCTCTACGTCGAGGACGCGGCGCGCGGCATCGTCATGGCGGCCGAGTCCTACGACGGCGCCGAGCCGGTCAACCTCGGCGCGGGCTTCGAGGTCGCGATCCGCGACCTCGTGACCCTGATTGCCCGCCTGATGGGCTATGACGGCGTGGTGCGCTGGGATCCGGGCAAGCCCGACGGCCAGCCCCGCCGTTGCCTCGACACTTCGCGCGCCGAGCACCTGTTCGGCTTCCGGGCCACCACGGTCTTCGAGGAGGGCCTGCGCCGCACCATCCAGTGGTACCGCGAGCAGCGCGCCACAGGCCAGGCCGGCCGGTGAGCCACACGATCGTCGAAGGCGTCCGGCGCTTCTACGACGAGAATCACGAGAGCCTGGAGCGAGCCAGGCACGCACGGCGCTATTACTACGACTACGTCACGAACGTCGTGCGCGCACGGGTGCCGCCGGGCCTGCGGGTGCTCGACGTCGGCTGCGGCTCGGGGCAGCTGCTCGCCGCCCTGCGTCCAGGGTACGGCGTGGGCCTCGATGTCTCGGGCCGCGCAGTGGCCGAGGCTCGCCGCCTGCATGCCGGCCTGAACCTGCACTTCATCGAGGGAGACGGCAGCGATCCGGCCGTGCTGATGGAAGCGGGCGGGCCCTTCGACGCCATCGTGATGTGCAACGTCGTGACCCACTTCGCCGACGTCCAGGCCGCCTTCGAGGCGGTCCACAGCGTGTGCCAGCCCCACACCAGGCTGCTCATCTACAGCTACAGCCGCGTCTGGCAGCCAGTGCTGCGCCTTGCAGAGTGGCTGGGCCTGAAGCACGCGCCGCCTCCCGAGGCCTGGCTGCCCTCCGAGGAGGTGGCCCACATGCTCCACCTCGCCGACTTCGAGGCCGTGCGCTACGACTACCAGCTGATGTTGCCGGCGGGCGTGCCCCTGCTGGCGGACTTCGTCAACCGCTATGTTGGGCGGCTCCCGTTGGTCGAGTGGCTGTCCCTCATGTACGGCATCCTCGCGCGGCCGGAGCCTCACCGGCACCCTGGGCGGCGTTCAAGACAACCCTCGACCTCCGTGGTCATACCCTGCCGCAACGAGGCGGGCCACATCGAGCCCCTGCTCGGGCGGCTCCCCTCACTCCCCGCGAACAGCGAGTTCATCTTCGTCGAGGGCAACTCCAGCGACGACACGGCCCAGGTGTTGGAGCGGGCCATTGCCCAGCGCCCTGAGCAGCCCCTGAGGCTGCTCAGGCAGACGGGCAAGGGCAAGGGCGACGCCGTGCGGCTGGGCTTCTCGCAGGCCCGCGGCGAAGTCCTGGTGATCCTCGACGCGGACATGGGCGTGGCGCCCGAGGACGTCCCGCGGTTCGTCCAGGCTCTGGTGCGCGGCAAGGGCGAGTTCATCAACGGATCGCGCATGGTGTACCCGATCGAGGGGCATGCGATGCGCTTCTTGAACCTGCTGGCCAACAAAGGCTTCGCCCTGCTGTTCACCTGGCTGCTGGGCCAGCAGGTGCGCGACACCCTGTGCGGTACCAAGGCCCTGTACCGCGAGGACTACGAGAAGATCGCGAAGAACCGCGCACACTTCGGGGAGTTCGACCCCTTCGGCGACTTCGACCTGCTGTTCGGTGCCGCGCGGCTCAACCTCCGCATCTCCGACCTCGCGGTGCGCTACCACGATCGCACCTACGGCGAGACCAACATCTCGCGTTTCCGTCACGGCTGGCTGCTGCTGGGCATGAGCCTGTTCGCCGCGCGCAAGCTGAAGTTCCTGTGACCGGGTCGACGCACACCGCCTGCCGTTCCCGGACAAGCGTCTTCGACGCGGTGTTCTGCGAGACCGTCCCCGGCGTGCGGTCCATCGCGGGCTCGCTGCTCGTGCGCGCGGGCAGCGGGTAGGCGCCACTGGCGCCCGTGACCAGCCCGACGCCGGCCCTGCCGTTGATGAAGTCGGCCTATGCCCTGGCCCGGCGTGCTGGCCTTCTCGAGCGGCACTGGTTCAGGCGCGTGTATTGGCACGCCTATGCCGCCTACAAGCGGACCCTCGAGGATCCCTTCGCTGCCCTGCTGCGCCAGCAGCCCTCGATCGCGAGGGGCGGCAGCATCGCGGACGTGGGCGCCCACATCGGATACACCGCGATGGTGTTCGCGCGTGCCCTCGATCCCGGGTTCCGCGTGTTCGCTTTCGAGCCGGATCCCGCCAACGCCACGCTGCTCCGCGAGAACCTCGCGCTGGAAATCGCCGGCGGCCGTGTCGTACCTGTCGAAGCGGCTGTGGGCTCCGCCTCGGGCAAGGCCGAGCTGATGCGCAGCGCGGCCCACCCCGGCGACCACCGGATCGGCCGCGCCGGTCGCCCGCTGCTGGAGGACCGAACGCCGGTGACCGTCTCGATGCTGAGCCTCGACGAGTACTTCGAGGCGCGCGCGCCGGAGAGCCTCGTCCTGGTCAAGGTGGACGTGCAGGGGTTCGAGATCGAGGTCTGCCTCGGCATGGCACGGACGCTCGATCGGGGCCCGGTGCCGTGGGTGGCGATCGAGCATTCGCCGGCCGAGGCGGGCAGCCTGGGCTTCGACGCCCGGGCCGTTCCGGCGTTTCTGCGAGAGCACGGCTACACGCCAAGGCTGCTGCATCGCGACGGCGGGACCGCGCCCTGGCCTTCGCCGGCCGCCGAGGCCCTGCTTGCCCGCCGAGGCTACGTCGACCTGCTTTGCGAAAGGAACCGCTAGCAGCCTGTCCCGACGTGGTCGCTCAGTCCGGTTCGGATTCCTGTGCGAGACTCCCGATGAGCGAAGCGAGGTGCGCGGCAATGATCGCGTGACCTTCCGGGTCGTAGTGGGACACATCGACCAGCCGGCCGCGGAGCTGCTGCCTGACGTCCAGGAACGCCAAGCCGTTGCCTGCGGCAGCCGCTTGCAGCGCGGGAACGTAGTCGCTCGGCAGGTTCGAGAAGCTGTCGAGATAGCGGAACGCGAGGGGTCCATACGCAGCGCCGAACTCCTTCTGGATCGCAGCCGCCTGCGACGACCTTCCTAGATGGCTGGCAGCCTGAAAGGCGTAGTAGGCCGGAAGAAACCAGCGGGGCCGCGACCCGCGCACCGCCTCGAAGACCGACAGCGCCTCTTCCCAGCGGGCGCTGCGGAACGCGAGGATCCCGGTTTCCATCGGTGGCACGCCGTCGGGCTGGTTGTCGCCCGAGACCAGAAAGACCAGCCTCGCCCCGCTCCTCGCCGCAATCTCCTGCAGCTCGCGGAGGAGGGCGCCAAACGCGACCGGTGGGACTCTCGGCACCGGCAGGGACGCGAGGCTTGGCACCGGGGCTTGCCGCGCCCGCGGGAGCACGAAGTAGGTCCGGTAGAGGAACAGCATCGGATAGCTGATGTGGCTCCCGAACTCGTACGGACGTGTCAGGTAGTAGCTTCTGCGGAACGCCGCAGCCGAGTCGGCCTGGTCGAGAAACGCCCTGTTGTTGAAGCTGTCGGACACAACGATGACGTCGGGGTTCAAGCTGGACCATTCCCTGATCAGCCCCAGCGTCTGGAGCAGGGAGTGGCCGGGCACGCCGAGATTGACGACGCGGACCGCCCGGTTCAGACGCTGCTCGAGAAGCTGTTCCAGGACCGCGGAATACGTGCGTTCGTAGGGCGAGTAGACCCCGAACGTATTCGAGTCTCCGCCGGAGAGGACGAGCAGTTCGCCCGGTCCTTTGGCCGGCACGTGTCCAAGGGGCTTCGAGGTGCGGACGCGGTCGTCGTTCACGCTGATCGGCACGCCCGAGTAGGAACTCGAGATCCCGGCGCGAAGCCGAAAGCCGAGGTCGCGATCCTTCTGGGTGAGGTACTCCCAGCCATCCAGCCATCCCTCTCGCTCCAGGCTGCGATATGCGGCTCGATGGGCGGCAAGGTAGCCGAGCAGGAGGAGCGCCAGGCCCGCGAGGACCCGGAGGGCGGTTCTCACCGTTGCCTTGGGCGTCGTCGCGAATCGGGGAATCGCCACATGGCTAGGCCGGTACCGGCGCCTCGATCAGGGGCAGCCGCACCTCGGCCTCGGTGCCCCGCGGCTCCACGCTGCGGAAGGCGATGTCGCCGCTGTGGTCCTCGACGATCTTGTGCACGATCGCCAGCCCCAGCCCAGCGCCCCGCACTGCCCCGGTCCGAAACGGCTCGAAGAGGGCCCTCTGGGTCTCGGCGTCGAGGCCGCGGCCCTCGTCACGCACCCCCAACAACGCGTCTGCGCCAGCTCGACGCAGGCTCACCCGAAGCACACCGCCCTGGGGCATCGCGTCGATTCCGTTGCGGGCCAGATTCCAGAACACCTGGCTGATCCGATCGGCATCGCCAACGCAGACGAGGGGGCCCTCCTCGGCCCGGAACTCGACCTTGTGTGCCGGCAGCAGCTCGGGGCTGTTGCGCAGCAGCGTCACGGCTTCCCCGACCACGCGGGCGAGGTCGACCGGGCCCATGGGCCGGTCGCCGGGCCGGGCCTGGAACAGGAACTGGTTCAGCGTGTCGGAGAGGCGCTTCGACTCCCGGGTGATGATGGCGAGGAGCCGGGCGTGGTCCTGGGGCACGTCGGGCTCGGCCAGCAGCATCTGTGCCGAGCCGCTGATGGCGCCCAGGGGGTTGCGGATCTCGTGGGCGAGATATCCGGCCATCTCGCCCACCGCAGCCAGCTTCTCCTTCATGCGCACCTCGCGCTCGAGGCGCTTGACGTCGGTCAGGTCCTGGAACACCAGCAGGAAGCCCGCGTTCCTGGGACCGGCCGTGGCCAGGGGCGAGATCGAGATGCCGAGGTCCACCCCGCGCCCGTCGGCGGCGACGTAGGTGAACTCCGAGCGCGCCAGGCCCGGCCCCGCGCGCTCGGCCAGACCCTCGGGTTCCAGCTCGCGGGTGCCCAGAACCTCCGCCACGCGCCGACCCTCGGCCTCGCCGGCGGCCAGGCCCAGGATCCGACGGCCCACGTCGTTGAGGTAGAGCATGCGTCCCGAGGCATCGACCGTGGCCAGGCCGCTGTGGATGCTGTCCACGACCACCTTGTTCAGCTCCTGCAGGTCGGCCATCTGCTCGACGGCCTCGGAGAGCCGCTCGTCAGCGCTCTTCAAGCTCTCGGCGAAATAGGACCCGATCGTCGCCACCGTGGCGCAGGCGACGCCGGTCACGAAGATCGAGAAGATCAGCGCCTTGGCCGGCAGGTAGGGCACGTCGTACAGGCCCTGGGACGGCACCAGGCCCTCGCGCACCGCGTACACCAGGGCCCCGTAGAAAACCGTCGCCAGGCCCGCCAGGACCAGGCCCTGGCGGCGATACAGCAGCACGCTGCCGGAGAGCACCGAGATCGGATACAGCAGGATGAAGCCGGCGCGCGTGCCGCCGGTGAGGTAGATGAGCCCCGTGATGATCAGCAGGTCGCCCAGCACCTGGCCGTAGACCAGCGGCGTCCGGTACGTGGTCAGGCGCAGCGCGATGCCGTGGACGATGGTCAGCGCGTACGTTGCCGCAATCAGGAAGAACAGCGGGTTGACGCGCAGTAGCGTCTCCGACACCGCTTCGACGTAGACGGCGATCAGCAGGAGGGTCGTGACCATCACGACCCGGAGGAGCATCAGCCGCTTGAGCTTCTGCTCGAGCGCGACGTCCAAGCGCCCTCGACTAGTGGGGCGTCAGCTGGGAGATCAGCGAGAACAGCGGCATGTACATGGCGATGACGATTCCGCCGACCGTGGTCCCCAGGAACAGGATCATCACCGGCTCCATCAGCGTCAGGAGGTTGGCCACGGCCTGGTCCACCTCCTCCTCGTAGAAGTCGGCGATCTTGGCCAGCATCGCGTCCAACGCACCCGTCTGCTCGCCCACACCGATCATCTGCACGACCATGGGCGGGAACTCGTTGGACTCCTTCAGGGGCTGGGCGATGGTGAGACCGCTCTCGACGCCCTTGCGCACGCCCATGATCGCGTCCTCGATGATCGCGTTGCCCGCCGTCTTGGCCGTGATCTCGAGACCGTCGAGGATCGGAACGCCGGAGGATATGAGTGTGGACAGGGTGCGGCAGAAGCGCGCCACCGCGATCTTCTGCATCAGCAGGCCGATGATGGGAGCCTTCAGGACGATGCGGTCCACCATGCGTCGGCCGCCGTAGGTGGCGTAGTAGCGCCGGAAGGCGATGGTCCCCACGATCAGGAACACGATGATGAACGGCAGCAGGCGCACGAACCAGTTGGACGCCGTGATCACGATGCGGGTGGGCAGCGGCAGCTCGGCACCCAGCCCTTCGAACATCGACGCGAAGGTGGGGATGACCTTCCACAGGATGACGCCGATGACGATGGCGGCGATGGCGATGACCGCCACCGGATACACCATGGCGCCCTTGACCTGGGCCTGGAGCTTCACGGCCTTTTCGATGTAGGTCGCGAGGCGCTTCAGGATCGTGTCGAGGATACCGCCGGCCTCGCCGGCCGCGATCATGTTGGTGAAAAGGTCGTCGAAGGCCTTGGGGTGCTTGCGCATGGCGTCGGCCAGCGACGCGCCGCCTTCGACGTCCATCCGGGTCTGCTGCAGGATCTTGGCGAAGGTCTTGTTGTCCTGCTGGCTGCCCAGGATCTCGAGGCACTGCACCAGGGGCAGGCCGGCGTCGATCATGACCGAGAACTGCCGGACGAAGATGGCCAGGTCCTTGGCGGGCACGCTGCCGCCCAGCTTCGGAACCGCCAGCTCCTTGCCCTTCTCCTTGACCGACGAGACCAGGATCTGGTCGCGCCGGAGCAGGGCCATCACGGCGTCCTTGCTCTCGGCGACCTTCTCGCCGGAAATCGCCTTGCCTTCCCGGGTCTTGCCTTTCCAGACGTAAGCGGGCATCGGGTGGTCTCCTTAACGTGGCCTGACGGGCGGCCGGCTCCCGGCCTGGGCTGTGGCCAGGCCAGCGCCGCGATTGATCATGTCCTGCAGCTCCTCGGGGTTGCTGCTGACGCCGAGGGCGTTCTGGAGCGAAAGCTGCTTCGCGAAGTACAGGCTGGCCAGCGACTGGTTGAAGGTCTGCATCCCGTACTTCTCCTGCCCGGTCTGCATGGTGGAGTAGATCTGGTGGATCTTGTCCTCGCGGATCAGGTTCCGGATGGCCGCGTTCGGGACCATGATCTCGAGGGCCAGGCAGCGCCCCGTCCCACTGGCCTTCGGCAGCAGGGATTGGCACATCACGCCTTCGAGCACCAGGGAGAGCTGGGCGCGGACCTGGGACTGCTGGTGGGCCGGGAACACGTCGATGATGCGGTTGATGGTGGAGGCCGCGGAGTTGGTGTGCAGCGTGGCGAAGGTCAAGTGGCCAGTCTCGGCGATGCGCAGCGCCGACTCGATGGTCTCCAGGTCGCGCATTTCGCCGATCAGCACCACGTCGGGGTCCTGGCGCAGTGCGGCGCGCAGGGCGTTGGTGAAGGAGTGAGTGTCGGCGTGGAGCTCGCGCTGGTTCACCACGCACTTCTTGTGCGCGTGCAGGTACTCGATCGGGTCCTCGACCGTGAGCATGTGCTCGTGGCGCTCGCTGTTGATCTTGTCGAGCATGGCCGCGAGGGTCGTGGACTTGCCGGAGCCCGTCGGCCCCGTGACCAGCACCAGGCCGCGCGGCTTGTCGCAGATCTGGGCGATCACCGGCGGCAGGCCCAGCTCCTTGAAGCTGCGGATCTCGTACGGGATGGTGCGGTAGACGGCGCCCACGGCGCCGCGTTGGCTGAACACGTTGGCGCGGAAGCGCGCCAGGCCCTTGATGCCGAAGCTGAAGTCGAGCTCGAGATTTTCTTCGAAACGGTGCTTCTGTGCGTCGGTCAGCACGCTGTAGGCGAGCTGCTTGGTCTCCACGGCCGTGAGCGGGGGCAGGTCGAGAGGCCGCAGCTTGCCGTCGACGCGGATCTGGGGCGGGGAGTTCGTGGTGATGTGAAGGTCGGTGCCTCCCATCTCGGTCATGGTCTTCAGCAGCTGGTGCAGACTGACTGCCACGTTCGCCTCCCTAGAGGACGGTCTCTCTCAGCACTTCCTCGATGGTGGTGACGCCGTTCTTGATCTTCTCGAGGCCGCTCAGGCGCAGGGTCAGCATTCCTTCTTCCAGGGCCTTGCGCTTGATCTCCACGGCGGTGGCGCCGACCATGATCAGGTCGCGGATGCCCTCGGAGATCTCCATCACCTCGTACAGGCCCACGCGGCCCTTGTAGCCGGTGCCGTTGCACACGCCGCAGCCGCGGCCCTTGAAGAGCTTGAAGCTGCCCACCTGCTCGCTGGTGAAGCCGATCTCGATCAGGGTCTGGGCGGGGATGTCGGTGACCTCGACCTTGCAGTTGGCGCACACCCGGCGGATCAGGCGCTGGGCCTGGATCAGGTTCACGGCCGTGCCGACCAGGAACGGCTCGATACCCATATTGACGAGGCGCGAGACGGTCGAGGGCGCGTCGTTCGTGTGCAGCGTGGACAGCACCAGGTGGCCCGTCAGCGCCGCCTTGACGGCGATCTCGGCCGTCTCGTAGTCGCGGATCTCCCCCACCAGGATGGTGTTGGGGTCCTGGCGCAGGAACGAGCGCAGGGCCGCCGCGAAGTTCAGGCCGATGGCGTCCCTGATGTTCACCTGGTTGATGCCGGGCAGGTTGAACTCGACGGGGTCCTCGGCGGTCATGATGTTGGTGTCGGGCTTGTTGAGGGCCGCGATGGCGGAGTACAGCGTGTTGGTCTTGCCCGAGCCGGTGGGACCCGTCACGAGCACGATGCCGTAGGGCTTGGCGATGGCGCGCTGGAACTTGTCGAGGGAGCCCTGCTCGAAACCCAGCTTCGTCATGTCGAGCATCAGCTTCGACTTGTCGAGGAGCCGCAGCACGATCTTCTCGCCCCACAGGGTGGGCAGGCAGGAGACGCGGAAGTCCAGGTCGCGGCTCTTGTCCTCGATCTTGAGTCGGATCTTGATGCGGCCGTCCTGGGGCAGGCGCTTTTCGGAGATGTCGAGCTTCGCCATGATCTTGATGCGCGAAAGCAGGGGGTCGCGCAGGCGCATGGGCAGGGCCATCACGTTGTAGAGGATGCCGTCGATGCGGAACCGCACCCTGAACTCTTTCTCGTAGGGCTCGATGTGGATGTCCGACGCCCCGCGCTTCAGGGAGTCGATGAGCAGCACGTTGGAGAGCTTGACGACCGGGGCCGCCTCGGAGGACTTGGCGAGGTTTCCCAGGTCGATCTCGTCCTCCTCGGTCTTCACGGTCTCGACGTCGGCCTCCTCGTCGCCGATGGCGTCGATGTCCACCTCGGAGAGCCCGACCGAGGCCATGTCGTCGAGGCTGATGGTCGGCCCGTCCATGACGTCTCTCAGGGAAGGTGCGTTGCCGCCCACCATGAAGTTCCCGGCGCCTCCGCCGCCCGCGCCGGCCGGCGCGCCATCCTGGCGCAGCTGCAGTGAGCGGCTGGACCCGTAGTACTTCTCGATCGCTTCTTCGAGGGAGATCTCCGAGGCCACCACCGGCTCGACGTTGTAGCCGGTCATGAACTTGATGTCGTCCATGGCGAACACGTTGGTGGGGTCGGCCATGGCGATCGTGAGCGTGGCGCCGGACCGGGACAGGGGCAGGATCTGGTACTTCCTCGCCGTCTCCGCCGGGATGATCTTGATGATGGCTGGGTCCACCTCGAAGTGCTCGAGGTTGATCGAGGGAACGCCGTACTGCCGTGACAGGAGGCTCGTGATCTCTTCGTCTCGAACGTAGCCGAGCGAGACGAAGGCCTTCCCCAGCTTGCCCCCGTGGGCCTTCTGGTGGTTCAGCGCCTCTTGCAACTGCTGAGGCGTGACCATGTTCTCCTTGACCAGCAACTCGCCGAGTTTGACGGGCATGAGTTCGGGAAAACCTAAATTTGTCCGTGACTTATCCGCGAAATGTTAGCGCCCGGCTTGCAGGGGTGTCAAGGAGATTCGGGCTCGTGGATGCTAGCATACGCCCCGAGAACGCCATTGAGCCAGGCGCCCCCGGTCCCACTGTCCCGCCCGCTCTACGACGAACGGGAGATCGCCCGCGTCCGGGAGGCGTTGCAGGGGCAGACCTCCGGGGACGGTCCCTTTGGGCGGCGCGTGGAGCGCCGGCTGGAGGCGGAACTCAATGTCCCGCGAGTGCTCCTGACCACCTCCTGCACCCACGCCATGGAGCTGGCCCTCCTCTCGCTGGGCCTGACCGGCGCCCAGGAGGTCATCGTCCCCTCTTTCACGTTCGTGTCCACGGCCAACGCCGTGCTGCGGGCGGGCGGGCGCCCAGTGCTGGCCGACATCGAGTCGCGAACCCTGGGCCTCGACCCGGCGGACGTGGAGCGCAGGATCAGCCCGCGTACCGCGGCGCTATTGCCCGTCCACTATGCCGGCGTCGCCGGCGAGATGGACGCACTGCTCGACCTGGCCCGCCGCCGTGGCCTCAAGCTGGTGGAGGATGCCGCCCAGGGCATCGGGGCGTCCTTCAAGGGACGGCCCCTCGGAAGCCTCGGCGACGCGGGTTGCCTGAGCTTCCACGACACCAAGAACCTGTCCTGCGGCGAAGGCGGCGCCCTGGTGCTCCGCGACGAGGACACGGCGGAGCGGGCCGAGATCATCCGCGAGAAGGGCACGAACCGCAGCGCCTTCCTGCGCGGCGAGGTAGACAAGTACACATGGATCGCGGAGGGCTCGAGCTACGTGCTCTCGGACGTGCTCGCGGCGATCCTCGACGCCCAGCTCGACAAGCAGCAGGAGATCGCGGCGCAGCGCGCGCGCGTGGCCGGGCTCTACCTCGAGGGCCTCGGGGAGTGGGCGGCCGAGAGGGGCGTGCGCTTGCCTGGGTCGTGGCCGGATCGGAAGCCCAATCATCACATCTTCCACCTGCTGCTTCCCGATGCCGACGCCCAGCAACGCTGCCTGCGCTGCCTGCGGTCGCGCGGCATCGGCGCCGCTTTCCACTACGTGCCGCTGCACTCCTCCCCCTTCGGCCGCAGCCTCGGGCTCCACACCGGAAGCTTCGAGGTCACCACACGCATCGCTTCGACACTGGTGCGGCTGCCGATCCACCCGCTGATGAGCGGCAGCGACGTGGCGCGAGTGATCGACGCCGTGCGTGGAAGCCTCGACTGACCCATGTCCGCCACCCCGTACTTGAGCCTGGTGCTCGCCTGTTACAACGAGGAGGGCCTGTTCGAGGAGAGCCTCGCGGAGATCCTCGAGACCCTGGCGGACTTCCGGCGGCCCTGGGAGATCGTGTTCGTGGACGACAAGAGCAGCGACCGCACACGGGAGCTCCTGAACAGCTTCGCGCAGCGCCACCCCGAGCAGCAGCTGCGCGTGATCCTGCACGGGCAGAACCAGGGCCGGGGCGCCTCGGTGAGCGACGGCTTTCGCGCTGCGCGTGGCGAGATCGTGGGCTATCTCGACATCGATCTCGAGGTGCACTGCCGCTACATCCCTTCCCTGGTGAAGGCCATCGAGAAGGGAGCCGACGTCGCGACGCTGCGCCGTCTCTACCTGTTTCGGCTGCGCGCCCTCGACCGGGAGATCCTGAGCCGGGGTTATTCCTGGCTGGTACGCCAGGCGCTCGGAGTGCCGCTCCAGGACACGGAGACCGGCTACAAGTTCTTCCGCCGGGCGCGCCTGCTCCCGGTGCTCGATCGCGTGCGGGATCGCGGCTGGTTCTGGGACACCGAGGTCATGGTGCGCGCCCTGCGCGCCGGCCTCAGCATCAGCGAGATTCCGGGCGCGTTCGTGCGGCGCTTCGACAAGAAGTCCAAGGTCAGCGGGCTGAAGGACGCGATCGAGTACTTCGTGAAGCTCTGGCGCTTCCGGCGCGAGCTTCGGCGGGAGGGCGCTTGAAGGCGCTGCGGCAGATCGGCTTGGGCGGCGCGCTGCGCTTCGGCTGGTTTGCTCTCGCCATGCTGCCGTATCGCGTGCTTCCGTTCCCCCAGTTGCGGGCGCCCTACCTGCGCCTGCTGGGTGCCCGCATCGGGCGGCGCACGATCCTCCACGACGTTCGCTTCTTCAACCTGTATCGCCGGGGCTTGCCGGGCCTTTGCATCGGCAACGAGTGCTTCGTCGGGGATGAATGCCTGTTCGACCTCGCGGAGGGAATCCGCATCGAGGACCAGGCGACGCTGGCGGAACGCGTCGTGGTGCTGACCCACATGAACGTGGGGTACAACGACCATCCGCTGCAGCGCCACTTCCCCGCCGTCACGTCGCCCGTCACGATCGGCCGCGGGGCCTTCGTGGGCGCCTGCGTGACGATCCTGGGCGGCGTCAGCATCGGCGCCGAGTCGTTCGTGGCCGCCGGCAGCGTAGTCGTCGAGAGCGTCGCGCCCCGGACCCTGGTCGCAGGCGTGCCCGCGCGGCCGGTCCGGAGCATCGACTAGGGCAGGCGATGCACGCATGAGCCTGGCCACCTCGATCGCGGTGTTCCTGCTCCTGCTCCTGCCCCCTGGCCTCGTGCTCCTGCGCTGGGCGCGCATCCCGTTCGCCGGCGCACGGCACCTGGGTTTGGCCCTGGCCGCAGGCTACACGAGCGTGCTGCCCCTGCGGCTTTTCGAGGAGCTGGCCGGCCTGCCGATCGTCGTGCCCGTGGTCACGCTGTGCGTGATCGCACTGCTCAGGAGGCGGCCTGCGCTGAGCGAGTGGCGTGCCGCCTTTCGGCGGCTGCTGCTTCCGATCGGCCTGGCCTGCCTGGCCGGGGCGATCGACGGCGGCGACATGCGGTCCTTGCCCGGCGGCGCCTTGGCTTTTCGAACGGGCTTCGACGTCTCGGACCGCGCGATCTATGCAAGCTTCGCCGAGGAGCTTCAACGCAGCCCCCCGCCTCGATCGGAGAACCCGCTGTTCGCCGGCGTCCGGTCGGGCTATTCGTCTTTCCCGTCTCTGCTGGGCCTGCTGATCCAGGACTATTCCGGCAGCTCACTGCTTGCCTTTTACATGCTGCAGCTCCCGGTCATGGCCTTCTTCATGCTCGGCCTGTGCCTGGACGGCCTGCTCGAGGAGCTGGGTATCGGCTCCGTCGCCCCGCGCGCCATCACCGTGCTGCTGACCGTCCTGGGCGGAGACCTGTCGTGGATGCTGGAGACCCGGAACCTCACGGCGCTCCAGCGTACGTCGCAGTTCCTGGTGTTCCATTCTCACGGGGCGGAGTCGCTGTTCTTCAACCCGTGGATGCTGGGTCTCCCGCTGGCCCTGGCTGGGCTTCATGTCGCCCTGCACTGGCTGCGCAGGGGCGAGCTGCGACTGCTGGTCCTCGCCGGTGCCCTGCTGGGCGGCCTGTGGGGAACCAAGGTCTTCGCGTGCCTGCCGCTGCTGGCGGGCGCGTGGCTCGCCGCCCTGCTCGTGCGCGATCGCCGGCTTCTGCTTCTCGCCGCGTCCGGGAGCGCGGGTGCCTTACCCTGGGTCGTGCTCACGTGGCTCGCCACGACTCCCGAATCGGCGTCGCCCCTGCTGCTCCATCCCTTCCTTCCCGTGCGCGCAGCCACCGAGGCGATACGGGGCCTGGAGCCCATCGCCCGCTACGTCGCTCGGGATGGCGTGATGCCCCTGCTGGCCCTGGCCGGACTCGTGCCGGCCTATCTCGTGGGGAGCCTGGGCGTGCGCGTCCTCGGAGTCCCTCAGCTCATTGCCAGGCTGCGCGACGATCGCGAGGGGTTTCACCGGTTCGTCGGCGCCAGCCTCGGTTCTGCGGTGATCCTCGGCCTGGTCACCATAGGGCGGCCCGTGACCAGCGACGGCACGCAGTTCCTCGCCCTGGCCCTGTACCTTCTGTGGCTGTACACAGGGCCCGTCGTGGCCGGCATGCTGGGGCGCCCCGGGCTCGCCCGCGGCCTGGCTCTGCTGGTGATGGTCGTCGCAATGGCGAATCCGGTGCGATACCTCGTCTACAAGACATTCCCGGAGACCTGGACGCCGGTGGGGTCCTGGGATCGCGCCTCCTTGATCCTGACGCCGCACGTGGTGGCGGGGTGTGATTGGCTGCGCAAGTCGTCGCAGCCCACGGACGTCCTGCTCATGCCCATGGGGGGCGATCCGGGCGACGCGGGCGGGCTCAAGCCGCTGTACGCGGCGGCGCTGGCGGGCAGGAGGCTGGCCGTTTACTCGGTGGACTTTCTGGTGGACCCGGCGCTCGGCAGGGCGCGCCGCGGGCTGGCCGGCGCCGTCTACGCCAGCGTCGATTCCGCGGAGGCCGAGCAGGCGCTTCGAGCCCTGGGCGTGCGCTGGGTCTGGGAGGAGTCGTCGCGGCCCCTCCTGTGGACGTCGCCACGCCTGCTGCGGCGGTTCGACTCCGCGTACGTCCGCATTCACGAGTTCAGACCGTGAGACGTGCCCTGGCTCCAGCGGCCATCGCTGCGCTGGTCGCGCTGCTCCCCTTCGCGCGAGCCCTGCTGGCCGGCGAGTGCCTGTTCTTCCGGGACGCGTCTCGAACCTTCTTCCCCATCAAGCGCTTCATCGCCGAAGGTCTGCGCGCGGGCCAACTGCGGTTCTGGAACCCGTACGTCCACGAGGGATCGCCGCTCCACTTGAGCCCGCTCTCCTATCCCCTGGACCTGTTCCACGCCCTGCGCCCGGATGAGGCGTTCTTCACGCTCCTGCTTTCCCTTCACGTGCCACTGGCGGCAGCGGCCTTCGTACTGCTGGCGCGGCGCCTCGGCTGCGGCGGCGTGTCAGCGGTGGGCGGCGCCCTGCTCTACGCCCTCGGCGGCTTCTCGCTCTCGACGCTCAATCTCTACGTCTACACCCAGGCCATGGCCTGGGCGCCTCTCCTGATCCTGGGCCTGCTCGAGGCCGGCGCGGGCCGGCGGCGCGGACTCGTGCTGGCGGCCGGCGCGGGCTTTGCCGCCGCCTCGACCAGTGGAATCGAGATCGTGATCCAGGCGCTCTGCGTCGGCGCTGTCCTCAGCGCCGGCCCGGCCTGGCGCGACTGGGCGCGCGGCCTGCTGGCCGCGGCGCTCGGCTTCGCCCTGGCAGCGCCTTCCCTCTTCGTGATGCGGGCACAACTGGCCGGCAGTGCGCGCGGCACCGGCCTGCCGGCGGCTGTGGTGGTGTCGCAGTCCATCGATCCGTGGACGCTGCCCCAGCTCGTGATCGGCAGTTGGCACGGCGACCTGGGCGACCTGGCCAACCGCTGGTGGGGCTCCAACTTCTTTCCCAACGGCTTCCCGTACATCTTGAGCCTCTACCTGGGCGCCGTCGCCCTGTGCCTGGCTGCGCTGGGAGCGCGCTTCGGGGCGGGCCTGGCCCGGCGCCTGGTCGTTTTGGCCGCGCTGTTCCTGGTCGTCGCCCTGGGCCGCTTCGTGGGCCTGGGAACCCTGCTCGCCGAGCTGCCCCTGCAGATTCCGCTGCGCTTTCCGGTGAAGGCGTTCTTCACGGTCCACCTCGGCGTGGCCCTATTGTCTGCCCTTGGCCTTCAGGCCCTAAGGGCGCCTCGCGCCTGGGGCCTGCTCTTCGCGATGACGCTGGGAGCGGGCGGAGTCCTCGTAGGGTCGGCAGCCTTGCCGACGCTCACGCCTGACGGCGTGCGCTGGTTCCTGCTGGGTTTCCTGCCGCCCGGCTACACCTGGCCCGATCGCGTCACGATCGGCGGGGAGATCCTGGCCGACGCGCTGACGTCGGGCTGGATCGCGCTGGCCGCGGCGAGCGTTGCCTATGCCGTCCTGAGACTGTGGCTGTCTCCGACCCGCGGCTGCGGTGCCATGGTGGCATTGCTGGCGGCCGATCTGCTTCGCACCGGCAGCGCGCTCAACCCGACGGTGACGCCCTCGTTCTATGCCTTGTCCGGCGAGATGGCGCGGGTCGCGAGCGAGGCACGCGCGGCAGGGCGGCGCGTCTTCTCGTGCGACCTGGAGTCGAGCCCGAGCTACTTCCAGGCGCGCCGTTTTCACCTTCGCCACGACGTGTGGTCCTTCGGCATCGCCGTCGAATCCCTCACTCCAAACCTCAACGTCGGCTTGGGAGTCCCGGTCGCCCTCAGCCGAGACCTCACCATGATGGTGCCCGAGAGCCGCGTGCTGCCACCCGAGGACCTCTCACCCGTCGGGCTGACGCGTCTCGTCGACCGACTCCGCCGGGCTGGCGTGACGCGGGCGCTGTGCCTCGATCCCGTCGCGGTCGACGGCCTCCGCCTCGTCGACCGCCTCCTGCCGCCGCGCATAGCGCCGCTCGCGCTGCTCGTCTACGAGGTCGAGGGCGCCCGCCCCCTGCGCTCGCTCGAGGGCGCCGACGGCCAGCTCCGCCCGGTCCTGGAGGAGTCCGACGCCCTGGCCTGGGACGTGGAGGCGGCCGGACCGGCCCGCCTGATCGTGCGTGACGCTATGGCCCCCGGCTGGCGCGCCAGCGTGAACGGCCAGGTGGCGCGGATCGAGAACACTGAAGGCCACTACCGGGCCGTGGCCGTTCCCGAGGGAAGCAGCCGGGTCGAGATGCGCTATCACCCACCTGGCTTCGCCGCGGGCGTGGGCGTCGCTGTGGCGGCCGGCCTCGCCCTCGTTGCGCTCCTCTTCCTCGCGCCATCGAGCCGGGGGAATTGACTCGCGGTCGAGGCGCCCCGTATCATTGCTCGTACACGAGGGCCCCGAGAGAGTTTTGGCCATCGTCGCGATAATCCCGGCACGCTTCGGATCGACACGGTTGCCGGGGAAGCCTCTCTCGGATATCCACGGAAAACCCATGATCCAGCACGTGCACGCGCGTGCGTCCCGCGCCCGGACGGTCGATCGCGTGCTGGTGGCCACCGATGACGAGCGCATCGCCAGGGCGGTGCGTGCCTTCGGCGGCGAAGCCGTCATGACGTCGAGCGCCCACGCCACGGGCACCGACCGCCTGGCCGAAGCGATCGGCCATACCGACGCGAGCATCATCGTCAACGTGCAGGGCGACGAGCCGATGCTCGACCCAGCCGGGATCGACGCCGCGGTGGGGCCGATGCTGCGCGAGCCCGCGGTCGAGATCTCGACGCTGTGCCTGCCCCTGCTCGATGCGGCGGAGCTTCTGTCCCCCAGCGTCGTCAAGGTGGTGACGGATGCCGCGGGTGATGCGCTGTACTTCTCGCGCAGCCCGATCCCCCACGTGCGCCTCGACCCGCCTGGAGGCGAGAACGCCTCGGCACAGGAGGCCGTAAGGCGCGGCATCGCGCGCAAGCACGTCGGGCTGTACGTGTACCGGCGCGAGACCCTGGCACGGCTCGCGTCGCTGCCCCGCGCGCCCCTCGAGGATGCCGAGGGGCTGGAGCAGCTGCGGGCCATGCACCACGGCATCAAGATCCGCGTGGTGCCATTCGAGAGCACCGCGGGCGTCGCGGTGGATACCCCCTTCGACCTGGAACGCGTCCGTGAATTGATGAAGGAGAGAGCTTGACCAAGTACATCTTCGTGACGGGCGGCGTCGTCTCGTCCCTGGGCAAGGGCCTGGCGTCGGCGTCGATCGGCTGCCTGCTGGAAGGCCACGGCTACAAGGTCGCGATGATGAAGTGCGATCCCTACATCAACGTGGACCCCGGCACCATGAGCCCCTACCAGCACGGCGAGGTGTACGTCACCGACGACGGGGCCGAGACCGACCTCGACCTCGGCCACTACGAGCGCTTCACCCACTGCCGCACCTCCAAGGCCTCGAACATCACCACCGGCAAGGTCTACGGCTCGGTGATCGCCAGGGAGCGGCGCGGCGACTACCTGGGCCGCACCGTCCAGGTCATTCCTCACATCACCGACGAGATCAAGTCCTCGATCCGCGCCGTCAGCAAGGACGCCGACGTGGTGATCGTCGAGATCGGCGGCACGGTCGGCGACATCGAGGGCCTGCCCTTCCTCGAGGCCGTGCGCCAGTTCCGCCAGGACGTGGGGCGTGGCAACGCGGTGTTCGTCCACCTGGCGCTCGTGCCCTACATCGCGACGGCCCATGAGCTGAAGACCAAGCCGATGCAACACAGCGTGCGCGAGCTGCGCGCCATCGGCATCCAGCCCGACATCCTGCTGTGCCGTACCGATCGCTACCTGTCGCCCGACCTCAAGGCCAAGCTCGCCCTGTACTGCGACGTGCCCGAGGAAGCGGTCATCACCGCCAAGGACGTGGACTCGATCTACGAGGTGCCACTGGTGTTGTCGAACGAGGGCCTCGACGGGATCGTGCTGAAGGCCCTGGGCCTCGACAGCCACGGCCGCAACATGCAGGCGTGGGAGGACCTCGTCTACCGCATCAAGAACCCGAAGAGCGACGTGGTGATCGGGATCGTGGGCAAGTACGTCTCTTTCGAGGATTCCTACAAGAGCCTGAACGAGGCGCTGTCCCATGGCGGCTTCGGCCACCAGCTGCGCGTGGTGCGGCGCTGGGTCGAGGCCGAGGACCTGGAGCAGGGCGACGTGGATCGCAAGCTCTTGGGTGTCGACGGCATCCTGGTGCCCGGCGGCTTCGGAACCCGCGGCACGGGCGGCATGATCGCGGCCGCCGAGTTCGCCCGGCGCACCGGCACACCCTACTTCGGCATCTGCTACGGCTTCCAGTGGGCCGTCACCGAGTACGCGCGCAACGTGTGCGGGCTGGGCAGCGCGAACTCGACCGAGGTGGACGAGCACGCCGAGCACAAGGTCATCTACAAGCTGCAGGACCTGCTGGGTGTGGACGAGATGGGCGGCACCATGCGCCTGGGCGCCTACACCTGCGTGCTGGCGCCGGGCTCGCTCGCGGCCAGGCTCTACGGCGCCACGGAGATCAGCGAGCGGCACCGCCACCGCTACGAGTTCAACAAGGCCTACGAATCCTGCCTGACCCAGGGCGGGCTCGCGATCTCGGGCAAGACGCCCGACGGGAAGTTCGTCGAGATCGCCGAGGTGCCGGGGCACCCGTTCTACGTGGCGGTGCAGTTCCACCCCGAGTTCAAGTCCCGGCCGCTGACGCCGCATCCGCTCTTCGCGGGCTTCGTGGGTGCCAGCCTGGAGAATCGAAAGGCCCGGCTCGAGAAGGGCGCCGTGAGCACGGTGACGGCATAGTGGCGTTCAAGCTGGGAAGCGCCCGCCTGGGCGGCGGCCGGCTCTTCCTCATCGCCGGACCGTGCGTGATCGAGAACCCGCGCCATCCGCGGCAGCTGGCGGCGCGTCTCAAGCAGATCACGGGCGAGCTGGGCATCCCCTTCATCTTCAAGGCCAGCTACGACAAGGCCAACCGCTCCTCGATCGGCTCCTACCGCGGCCCCGGGGTCGAGCGCGGGCTCGAAATCCTCGCGGGCGTGAAGGCGAAGCATGGTGTCGCGATCCTCACCGACGTCCACGAGACGCGGGACGTCGAGAAGGCGGCCCAGGTGGCCGACGTACTGCAGATCCCGGCGTTCCTGTGCCGCCAGACCGACCTCGTGCTCGAGGCGGCGCGCTCGGGCCGCGTCGTCAACGTCAAGAAGGGCCAGTTCATGGCGCCCTGGGACATGAAGGGCGTGATGGAAAAGGCCGCCAGCACCGGCAACAAGCGATTGATGGTCACCGAGCGCGGCTTCAGCTTCGGTTACAACAACCTGATCGTGGACCCGCGCTCGTTTCCGGTGCTGCGCTCCTTCGGCTATCCGGTGGTCTTCGACGTGACCCACAGTGTGCAGCGGCCGGGAGGCCTCGGCGATCGGTCGGGCGGCGACGCGCACTTCATCGACACGCTGGGGCCCGCGGGCGTCGCAGCGGGGATCGACGGCCTGTTCATGGAAGTCCACGAGAATCCGGCCCGCGCCCTCTCCGACGGGCCCAACGCGTATCGGCTGGGCCGCCTTCGGGGGCTGCTGCAACGGCTGCTCCGCATCCACGAAGCCGCCCACGGTTAGGCGGGAGCTTCAGAACCCTGGCAATCCGCTCCGAATCGGCGCCGGCGTGGTCGGCGCGATGCGGCGCGCGGGATCGTAGCGAACGCCTTCAGGCAGCGCGGGGAGGTCGGGCGGCCACTGCTCCACCAGTGTGACGCGTCCCGTCGGATCCGAGCGGAACACGACCAGCTCCTCGAATCGATACAGGCGGGACGGTTCGCGCCAAGCCTCCTTCAACACGCTCCAGGGCTCGAAATGAAAACCGTCGGTCGCCATCCTGCAGTTGTAGTAGAGCTGCTCGCGGGCGTTCGGTACCCAGCCGGACACGTGGCGACCGTAGACGATGTCGAGGCCGTGGTGGAAGGCGAAGCCGCCAATCCAGGTGGGCACGCCCTCGATGAACAGCACGAGCGTGCCCGGTCGGAGGCTGGGCGCGATCCGCACCACCTGCGCCAAAGCACCCGCCTGACGCGGGTAGCTGCCGCCCTCGTCCCAGTACGCCTGGAGCGCCTTGGTGCGCGCCGAGCCCTGTGCGACCACGAGGGCCCCGAGACCTGCCAGAACCAGCGCTTGCGCCCGCAAGGGCGCCAGGTCGGCCAGCAGGACGAAGGTCGCGGCCAGGCATAGCCCGATCCACGGCGCCGCCAGGAACTCGGTACGCAGGGCGCCCGGCAGCCGCACGGCCAGCACGAAGCTCGAGTACGCCGCGGCCGCACCCAGTAGCCCGGTTGCCACCAGGCCCAGCATGCGCCTGCGCTCCAGCCGGGGCGACGCTCCGCGAGCCGGGCCCAGGGAAAGCAGCGCCAACACGAGCAACGCCGCGGCCGCCAAGGCGCCAGGCTGTAGCAGCGCTGCGGGTTCCGCGAGCATGGGCGCCAGGTGCAGACGGAACTGCAGCAGCAGGCGCTCGAGCAGGCCCACGGGTTCGAGGTAGACGCCGAGGATCTCGCGCTGGTACCAGGACGACGCACGCCCCAGGACGAGCGGCAATCCTGCGACGAGGGCTGCGAGCGCCGTCGTCGCGGAGTAGGCGCAGATCGCGCGCCACGAGAGCTTGGCGCCCAGACCTCGGAGCAACAGCGGCGCCAGCAGCAGCAGGGGCAACGGCCCCTCATGGACGCGTGTGGTGACGAAGGCCAGGCCGGCCGCCAGGGTTACGCTTACGACTGGACGTGGGCCGCTCCTGGCCAGGAGCAGGAATACGAGGCCGGTCGCGGCCGTGGTCCCGGAGTACGCCGCGGAGTAGATCGAGTCGAGACGCATGGGATCGGACGGGGCCCAGCTGGCGGCGAAGACGCCGGCCAACAGCGCCAGCACGGGTCGTTGCGGCACGCAATGCAGCAGGCACAGGCTCGTGAGCCAGCCGGCCCCGATCAGGTAGTGGGCGTGCAGCAAAAGCGATGCCTCGAGCAGGTGTGATGGGAAGAGCGCCACCGGCAGGTTGAACAGCAGACCGAGGGGCCGGTGCGCGTACGGAATGTCGACGGCACCACGCAGGACCAGGGATAGGATGGTCCACTCGTCGATGCCGCCGAAGTTGGTGGGGCGCACGACCCGGAACTGCAGCCAGAAGATCGCGTACACGACGAGCAGGACGATTGCGACTTGCTTCCGAGCGGGTTCAGCTGCCATGCAGGCTCGTGAGAGCGCGCCGCTCGGGCAGCGGCGCCGCGAGAGGCCGCACCCGTGCTCGCGGGGCGTAGCGTGCTCCGGACGGCAGCGGCGGCAGTTCGGACGGCCACTCGTCCAGGATGGCCAAGGGCCCAGGGCCATCGCGGACCACGACGAGCTCGTCGTAGCGGAACAACGTGGTTCGGGCGCCCCAGGCCGCGCGCACAGCCGGGTATGGCTCCGACAGCACGCCGCCCGGCGTGAAGAAAGCCGGGAACATGGCTGTGGGACTACCGGCGACCAGGCCGATCGCGTGGCCCCCGTACAAGTACTCGACCGCGTGATGGAAGCCGAAGCTCGCCCGCCAGGTCCGCTTCGGATCCAGGAGCACGACGAGAGTGTTGGGGAGCGTATCGGGCACGGCCGCCACGAGGGACGAGAGCATCGGCATCTGCCGCGGGTAGAAGCTCATGGTGTCCCAGCTTTGCTGCATGGCCGAAGCCCGAGCCGTCCCGACGGCCACGACCCACGCCGACAGCGCGAGCGCCATCGAGGCGCCGTGGCGGCGCAGTCGCTCCCCAGCCCCCACGGCCAAGCTCGACAGCAGCCAGGCCGCGCCAGGGGCGGAGAGAAACTGCGCGCGCCAAGCGCCGGGCACACTCCCCGTCGCCAAGAGCGCCGCGTAGCCGGCGCCGGTGAGCAGCACAGCCGCTCCCAGGAGGGCCCGCAAGTCGCCGCCTGGCGCAGTGTCGCGGCCGTCCGCGCGCCGCCAGACAATGGCCGTGCAGAGGAACACGGCGACCGCGATACCTGCCGCAGCCGCGTGCGTCTGGAGTTCCGCAAGCCGCGGGCTGACGAGCGGACCCAGGTGCAGCCAGAACTGCTGTCGCAACCGCTCCAGGACCACGAGGGGCCGCGCGTCGAGGCGGTAGGACGCTTGATAGGAGGCGGCCGACCCGAACAGGATCGGAGTCGCCGCTTGGACCAGGCCGAGCAGCACGAAGGCCTCATAGGCGAGCACCCAACGGCCCAGTGCCCGCCCCGCTCGGACGCCAGGCACGAGGAGCAGCAACGGGCTCAGAAGCAGCACGGGCAGGGTCGGCTCGTAGCAGCGGCCGGAGACGAGGGCCAGCACCGACGCCAGGCCGAGCAAGGGAATGCTCTGTCGCAGCCACGACTCCACATACACGGCGACGCTCAGCGTCATCCCGAACGTAATCCCTGCGTACAGGCCGCCCTCGACGAGGCTGAGCCGGGCGTAGTCGCTCGGCGCCCAGACCAGGACGAAGCAGCCCGCGAGGAACGCGAGCATGCTGCGGCCCGGCGCCAGGCGCAGGCTGATCCACAGCACGAGCAGCGCCGTGAGCCACAGGTAGCCGCAGCGCATCGTGACGAAGGGTCCGAAGCTGTGCGCCTGAAGCCACGGCGCCGGCAGTGCCCAGAGCAGGGCGAGCGTGCGGTTGGCGTACGGGATATCCGTGACCCCCTTCGACAGCAGGGTGAGGATCGTCCATTCGTCGTAGCCGTAGAAGTTCGTGGCCTTGACGAAATGTTCCTGGGTCCACAGCACCGCCAGGAGCAGGACCGGGGCCAGCCAGAGCCGGCTGGCGGAGGCGGGAGTCCCCAAACGCGGGTATTTGAGCAGAAAGCACCGAGCGCGCCAACCTGCTGGGTTTGGCGATTTGCGACCAGGGACCCTACGATTGCGGGATGTCGCGCGACACGGCTCGCCGGGTGCTCGAGATCGAGTCGGCGGCGATCCTCGCCCTGCGCGACCGGCTCGACGCGAGTTTCGACCGCGGCGTCGAGTTGCTCTTCGAGTGCTCGGGCCGCGTGGTGGTGACCGGCATGGGCAAGAGCGGCATCATCGGGGAAAAGATCTCGGCGACTTTCTCCTCGACCGGCACGCCCTCCCTGGTGCTGCACCCGGCCGAGGCCATCCACGGGGACCTGGGGCGCATCGTCGGCGGCGACGCGGTGCTCGCCATCTCGAACAGCGGCGAGACCGAGGAGATCCTCGCCCTGGTGCCGTCCCTGAAACGGCTCGGCGCCCCGCTGCTGGCGCTCACCGGCAACAAGCACTCCACCCTGGCCACGGCCGCGGACGTCCACCTCGACGTCTCGATCGCCCAGGAAGCGTGTCCCCTGGGCCTGGCGCCCACCGCGTCCACCACGGCTGCCCTCGCCATGGGAGACGCGCTGGCCATGGCGCTGCTCGAGCGGCGCGGCTTCAGCGTCGAGGACTTCGCGGTGCTGCATCCCGGCGGGCGGCTGGGCAGGAAGCTGTTGCGCGTCGAGGAGGCGATGCACGCCGCGGAACAGGTGCCGCGCGTGGCCGAGAGCGCTGCGCTCCGCGAGGTGCTGTTCGAGATGACGAGCAAGCGCCTGGGCATGACCACCGTGGTGGACGCCGCGGGCCGCCTGCGCGGCGTCATCTCCGACGGCGACCTGCGCCGCCAGCTCGAGACCCACGGCAACGCCGTGTTCGACCGCAGCGCGGCCCAGAGCATGACCCGGGACCCGGTGACCATCCAGGGCCGCGCGTTGGCCACCGAGGCGCTCAACCTGATGGAGGCGCGGCGCATCACGTCCCTGGTCGTGGTGGACGCCGAGGGCCTGGTGCGGGGCGTCGTGCACCTCCACGACCTGTGGCGGACCGAGCTCATCTGATGAAGGACGCGCAGCTGGCGGAGCGTTGCCGGGCGCTCAAACTCATCCTCTCGGACGTCGACGGCGTGATGACCGACGGCACGCTGCTGGTGCTGCCGGACGGCCGCGAGGCCAAGGCCTTCCACGTCCGGGATGGCATGGCCATCGTGATGGCCCACGCGGTGGGACTGCGCACGGGCCTGCTCAGCGGCCGCACCTCCGAGATCGTGGAGCAGCGCGCCTCCGAGTTGCGGATGGCCGTGGTCCGCCAGGGGATCCGCGACAAGGGCAATGCCCTGAGGGAGATACTGGCGACCGAGGCCCTGCGTGCCGAAGAAGTCGCCTACGTGGGCGACGACCTCAACGACCTGCCGGTGTTCGCCGAGGTCGGGCTTTCCGCGGCGCCGGCCGACGCGGCGTTCGAGGTGCGCGCCCAGGCCTTCATGGTGCTGAGCACCGCCGGCGGTCGCGGCTGCCTGCGCGAGTTCATCGAGGCGATCCTGCGCGCCCGGGGAGACTTCGAGCGGGCCGCCGCCGCCTTCGGCGCGGCGCTGTCTTGACCGCCTGGCCTTGAACGACACGGCCGTCGTCGCGGTCGTCCTGGCCGCCGCTGCGGGCCTCGCGGCCGGACGCGCCTGGGCCGCCGCGCGGCGCCGCGACGACGCGGCGGCGGGGGCTTTCCGGCTGCTGCCGCACTACGGTCAGGGGCTCCAATACCTCGCCACGGGCGAGCGCGAGCTGGCCCTCAGCGCGTTCGAGAAGGTCGCGCGGGAGGAGCCCCAGGCCTTCGACATCCAGCTCGTGCTCGGCCACCTGTGGCGCGAGGCCGGCCAGGTGGAGCGCGCCATGCAAGTGCACCAGGCACTCGTCGCGCGCCTGGATCTCTCGCGAAGCCAACGGGCCCAGGCCCGCGTCGCCCTGGGCCAGGACCAGCGCGCGGCGGGCTTCATCGACCGCGCGTCGAGCACCTTCGAGGAGGTCCTGGACGGCGATCCCAAGAACCTGCAGGCCCTCGAAGGCCTGCAGAAGGTCCACGAGGACCAGCGGCGCTGGCGGGAGGCCTACGACATCCAGGTGCGGCGGCAGCGACTGCGGAAGTCCGACGACTCCCTGGTGCTCGGCTTCCTGCGCGCGGAGATCGGGCGAGAGGCCCTGGCTGGCGGGCTCGTCGACGAGGCCGGCAGCGCGTTCGAGGCCGCCCTGAAGCTGGACCGCCGTGTCTTCCCTGCCTACCTCGGCCTCGCTGACCTGGCCCTCGCGAGCGATCCCCAGCGCGCGGTCGCCGTGCTGGGCGAGGCGATCGCGGCGGCTCCCGAACGGGCCTACCTGACCTTCGAGCGGCTGGCCCGTGCCTGGGCCGCGTGCGGGGCGCCGGGCCGTTTCGGCGACCTGTGCGACGAGCTGATCCGCGGCGACCCGCGGGACTGGCGCGCGCGCGTGGCGCTGGCGCGCCAGAGGCGCGCCGCCGCCCAGCCCGAAGAGGCGCTCGGCCTGCTGCTGCGCGCCCTCTCCGAGAACCCGCAGGTGCTGCTGGTGCACATGGAGATCTGGCGCACGCTGCGCAGCCTGGGCGCCGAAGACCAGAACGTGGCGCGCTACGGCGCGGCCTGCGAAGAGGCCGTCTTCTACCGCGATCCCCACGTGTGCACCTCGTGCCGCTATCGGGCCGACGACATGCTGTGGCGTTGCCCGCAATGCCACTCGTGGAACTCGTTCGTCGAGGAACGGGTGTCGCCCGGCGCGGACCGCTGACGGACGCGGCGTCCCCGGCGGGTTTAGCCCGTCGAACGCAGCTTGGCGGCGGCCGTGCGGGCCGCCTCGACTCCTCCAAGCGAAGGCTCCTGATCCGCCCAGCGGCGGCAAAAGTCGAGCGCCGCCGGCGAGGGGCCGCCCGGGTGTCCGCAGGCGGCCTCGTGCAGCGCCAGGCCGATGAGTGTCGCGTGCGCGATCGCCTCGGCGTCTCTCTGGGTCAGGCGCGCCAGCGAATACGCCACAGCCGCGGCGTAGTCGCGATCGTCGCCGCGGCGGCGCAGGGCCTGGAGCGCGCCAAAGCGAGCCGCTGCGTCCGGAGACACGCGGGGCGACTCGGGGGGCGCGTACCAGGGAGCGCCGGAACCGGGGTAGAGCCGTTCCTGAAGTCGCACCAGGTCCAGGCCGCCGACGCCCTCCTCCCCCGCCTGCCAGGGTTCGGGCGGCGTGGGCGTAAGCTGCGAGAGCATTCCTGGCGACAGCGCCCGGGGCCTCGTGGCCACGGTGGCCAGCGCGCGCAATGCCTGGGCGACCTCGTCCGCGCGAGCGTCGGTCTCGGCCAGCGAGCCGGTGGTGTCGATGCTGGCATGAGCGAAACGGCGCTTCTCCGAAGGCGGCATCTGTGCTCGCAGGCGCGCCGCTGCCGATACGGCATCCAGACCGTCACGCGCCTGGAGCCGCCGGGTTTGCTCCTCGGGCGGGCAGAACGCGACGACCAGGCGGTCGAACCGCAGGTGGATCCCCGACTCGACGAGCAGCGCCGCCTCCACCACCAGGACCGCTCCCGGCTCCTCGCGCAGGCCCGCTTCAATGCGGTCTTCTTCCTCTCGGATGCGGGGGTGCACGAGGCGGTTGAGAAGCTCGCGGGCGGCGGGGTCGGGGAACACGATCCCGCCAAGCGCCTTGCGGTCGATCGAGCCGTCTGTGGCGAGCACCCGGGGACCGAATGCCTCCACCACGTCGGCGTAGGCGGATCCGCCCCTGGCCATCACCGCATGCGCCACCTGGTCGAGGTCGAGGCATTGGAAGCCGGCCTGGGCCAATCGCCGAGCCACGTGCGTCTTGCCGCTCGCGATGCCGCCGGTGAGGCCGACTCGGAGCACGGCCTTCAGGCGCCCGCGGCCCGCACGGTGTTGCGGAGCAGCAGCGCGATGGTCAGCGGGCCGACGCCTCCGGGCACGGGCGTCAGGGCCCCAGCGACCTCCCGCACCTCCGGGTAGCACACGTCCCCCACGAGTGCATGGCCCTTGCTTTCGAAGGCCAGAAGGCGCCCGGGCCCTAGCAGCCGCCGCGCCAGCGCGGGATCCTCGATGCGGTTGATGCCCACGTCCACGACAACGGCGCCGGGCTTGACGTGGTCGCGACCGATGAAGCCCGGCCGCCCGATGGCTGCGATCAGCACGTCGCCTTCGCGACACACGGCGGCCAGATCGGCGGTGCGGGAGTGGCAGACGGTGACGGTCGCGTCGGCGTGGAGCAGCAACAGCGCCATGGGCTTGCCCACGATGTCGCTGCGCCCCACGACGACGGCCCGGCGACCGGCCAGGGCGACACCGTTGCGCTTCAGGAGCTCCATCACGCCGGCCGGGGTGCAGGCCACGAAGCGCGGGCGCTTCTGGACCAGCAGCCCCACGTTCTCGGCGTGAAAACCGTCGACGTCCTTTAAAGGGTCGACGAGCCCGAGCACCCGGGCGGCGTCGATCTGTGGCGGCAGCGGGAGCTGGACCAGTATGCCGTGGACGTCGGGGCGCTCGTTGAGCGTACGGACGCCGTCGAGCACCTGATCAGTCGTGGCGCTGTTCGGCAGGGTCAGGGTCTCGTGGCGCAGGCCCAGGTCGTCGCAGGCTCGCGTCTTGTTGCGCACGTAGACCGCCGACGCCGGATCGTCGCCGGCCAGCAGGACTCCGAGGCCGGGCCGGCGCCCCGCGGCCAAAAGGCGCGCCACCTCGTCTCGTAACTCGTCACGGATGGCCCTGGCGGTCGCCACGCCATCGAGCAGACGCGCGCTCACGGGCGCGGATCTTACTTCATCAGCCGGGCGAGGCTCGGGCGGGCGACCAGGAGGCCGGCGAAGAGCGCACTGAGCGCGGTCAGCAGGAGGCCGGGGCGCAGGCCCGGCGGCTGGTAGACGAGCTGCACCTCGTGGTGCCCCGCGGGCACTGCGACGGCCCGATGGCGCCCGTTGGCGCGCAGCACGGGGGCGGGCAGGCCATCGACAGTCGCTCGCCACCCTCGCGCCCAGCTGTCGCGTGTCACGAGGTACCCCGCCCCGTCGGTTTCAACGTCGAACGCCAGCGCATCGGACGACAGGCTGCGTCGCACGACGCTGCCGGAGCTGCAGTTCGCCACCGCCGCTTGCTCCAGGGCCACGTCCCTGCCGGGATCGACGGCGGGACGGAGCGCGGCGTCGCGGGCCGCCCGGCGGCTGCCCTCCACGGTCACCCGGCAGGCGAGGTAGCTCCGTGGCGACGGCCGCGACAAGTCGTACACGTGAACGAAGGCTTCGGGCGGGCCGGCCGGGAAGCGGTCGCGGAGCTGGAGGTCCGGATGCTCCAGGGGATCCAGGCTCAGGATCCGCCTGACGGCGGCGTTGCGCAGAACCGGCAGGATCTTCTCGACCTGCGACGGTCGATAGTCCCAGGGCTCGAGCAGCGACGGGTTGGGAATCAGGGAATGACGATCGGGACCCTCGGCCAGCTCGACGCGATCGAGGACGTTCAGGAACGGGTTCAGCACCTGGCGCCCGAGGAAGAAGCCCATCAGCTCGCTGCCAGGAGCGCGGGCCTCGCGGAACCGCATGGCTGCGGGCCCCCAGTCGGTTCCGAAGGAGAAGAAGCGACCGCCATCCAGTTGCTGCTCGTGCTGCGCCAGCTCGGGCAGGGCCTCGAAGAAGCGGGGGGCCACCTGCCGGTTGAGCCCGAGACCGCCGCGCCAGAGGTCTGCGACGAGCAATGCCACCAGGAGCCATGCGGCGCGATCGACAGGAACGCGCCCTTCTGTGACGGCCAGGGCCAGGCCGAGGCAGGACAGCGCAAAGACTACGGCCAGGGTGGCCTCGTGGCCGACGATGCTCCGCATCGCCAGCTCCGACCCCGGCGATATCGCGAGCCGGTCCGCGAGCCAGCCGGAGTGGAAGGTCACCGACAGCCAGACGCCGATCGCCAGGACCGCGCATGCCAGCGCGGGTGGGCGCAACGCCGCCCAACCCTGCCCGCTCCTGAGACGCGACACCCCCAGGCCCGCGCACAGGGCGATCGCGAAGCCTGGCGCGAACATCGCTTTCACCGGAAAGCGAAAAAACCGCACGACTGGAGCCGCGAGGGGAGCCAGGCCGCCCCAGGTGCCGAGGGCGTACCAGAGACCGAGCAGCGCGATGCCGATCAGGACCGGGCGCGCGCGTCGCGGCAGGGCCGAGACCCCGACCGCGGCCAGGCACAGTGCGACCGGACCGACGTACAGCGACATGAAGTAGGGAGACCCGTGGGGGAAGAAGCGACCGCCCCACCAGTACCGCAACGGCTCGGTCACCGATCCGGCGAGATCGGGGATGAGGAGCTGGAGGAGCATGGCCGGATGCACTGGTTTTTGCAGTACGTCGTTGGCCGACATGGCCTCGCTGCGCACGCTGCCCGAGAGGATTCCGAGCATCAAGGCGATCGGCAGGGCCGCCAGCCCCACGCCGACGGCCACGGCCCCGGCCAGCCGGCCCACCGAGCCACGGTCGAAGCGCCCGGCCAGCGCCAGTGCGACGCCGATCGCGAGCGCCTGGCCCACGAACTCCACAGCGAGAGTGCTGATCGACAGGCCCAGGCACAGCGCGGCCCCCGCCGTCCAGCGGCCTCCCGAGGTGGCGCTGCGGCGCAAGCACAGCACGAGCAGCGGAGCCCAGGCCAGGGCCTGCAGGAACATCTGGACGTTGAGACTGGACAAGCACAGCCCGCACATCGAATAAGCGGCGCCACCAGCGAAGGCCCCGAAGCGGCAGGCGCCCAGATCGCGCGCCAGGGCGTACATGGCGAGGGCCGCCAAGGGGAAGTGGAGCGTGAGCAGCCAGGAGGCGGAGGCGGGCCCCGGCCAGAGAAGCTGCGCGAGTTCGAAGGGGTAGAAGGCCGGCAGCAGCGGCGAGCCTTCATACAGAAATGGGTTCCAGAAGGGCCAGCGCCCGGCGCGAACCTCGGCCCCGACGAAGTCGAGTATCGGGTAGTAGCTCAGGCTGAAGTCGCGAAAGTAGTAGGTCAGCCCCGGCCATGCCGCACCCAGGTTGGGTGTCAGACAGGCGAGTGCCAACAGGCCGGGCAGCCACGCGGGTCCTGCGTCCGGGCGGCGCGCTGGAGGCTGCGTCACCGTTCGGGCTCGAATGACGCTCGCAGCGCCCGCGTCGCGGCCGCCAGGTCCGTCTCGTGCAGCAGGTCGGAAATGACCGCGATGCCATCGCTTCCGGCCGCGATCACGGACGCGGCGTTTGCCCGCGTCACGCCGCCGATGGCGACGAGCGGCAGCGTCGCGACCTCGCGAGCGCGGCGCAGCCCCTCGATGCCGACCGCGGGCTCGGCGTCGGCCTTCGTGGTCGTCGCGAACACGGGCCCGAAGGCCACGTAGTCCACGGGCTCCGCAGTCGCGGCGCGCAGTTGCTCCAGGTCGTGGGTGGACACGCCCACGATCGCCTCGAGCCCCAGCAGGCGGCGCACCTCGCCGGCCGGCAGGTCGGCCTGCCCCACGTGGACGCCGTCGGCACCCGCCATCCGCGCGATGTCGGGCCTGTCGTTGACGATCAAGGGCACGCCCGCGGCGCGCGCCGCCGCCACGGCCTGCGTAGCCAGGTCGAAACGCACCGCGTCTGCCTCCGCCTTCATGCGCAGCTGGAGGATCGCGGCCCCGCCCGCGGCCAGTTGCCGGATCGCGGGCCCCAGCGGCCTCTCGCGGTAGAGCCCCGTGTCCAGGATCGCGTAGAGGAAGGGCCTCGCGGGCAGCCGGCCCATCGCGTCACGACGTCCGCTTGGCGGGCTGGAAGCGCTCCATGAACTTGGTCGAAAGCCGGCCCGCCTGGAAATCGGGCTCGTCGAGTATGCGCTTGTGGATTGGGATCGTGGTCTTGATGCCCTCGACCACCATCACGTCCAGGCAGCGCTTCATTCGCGCGATAGCTTCCTTGCGATCGCGGCCGTGGACCATGAGTTTGGCGATCATGCTGTCGTAGTACGGGGAGATCTCGGCGCCCTCGTGGGCGGCCGTATCGACACGCACTCCCGGTCCGCCGGGGACGTTGAAGTAGCGGATGCTCCCCGGCGACGGCGTGAAGGTGATGGGGTCCTCGGCGTTGATCCGGCACTCGATCGCGTGTCCGCTCCAGGTGATGTCCTTCTGGGCGAAGGAGAGCGCCTCGCCCGCCGCTACCAGGATCTGCTCCTTCACCAGGTCCCGACCCGTCACGAGCTCGGTGACGCCGTGCTCGACCTGGATGCGCGTGTTCATCTCCATGAAGTAGTAGTTGCCTTGGGCGTCCAGCAGGAACTCGACGGTGCCGGCGTTGACGTACTGCACCGCAGCAGCCGCTTCGACGGCCGTGCGGCCCATCCGGCGGCGCAGCTTCTCGGTCATCACCGGAGAGGGCGCCTCTTCGATCAGCTTCTGGTGGCGCCGCTGGATCGAGCACTCGCGCTCGCCGAGGTGGACGATGCTGCCCTTGGCGTCGGCCATCACCTGGATCTCGATGTGGCGCGGGCCCTCGACGTACTTCTCGATGTAGACGTCGGGCACGCCGAAGGCATTCTGGGCCTCGGTCTGGGCGGCCTTGAACGCGTTCTTGACCGCCTCGGTGTCCCGCACGATGCGCATGCCGCGCCCGCCGCCGCCCGCCGAGGCCTTGAGGATCACGGGGAAGCCGATGTCCTGGGCCAGGCGCTCGGCCTTTTCCTCGTCCTCGACGACACCGGGCGAGCCGGGGATCACCGGCACCCCGGCTCGCTGCATCGCCTTCTTGGCGCGGCTCTTGTCCCCCATCATCCGGATCGCCTGGGGGCCAGGGCCGATGAACTTGATCTTGCAGGCCTCGCAGATCTCGGCCAGGTATCCCGACTCCGACAGGAAGCCGTAGCCCGGGTGGATCGCGTCGGCTCCGGTCACCTCGGCGGCGCTGATAATCGCGGGGATGTTGAGGTAGCTCTCGAGGCTGCGCGGCGGGCCGATGCACACGGCCTGGTCGGCGAAGCGGACGTGGAGGCTGTGGCGGTCCGCCTCGGAGTAGACCGCGACGGTCTTGATGCCCAGTTCCTTGCACGCCCAGATCACGCGCAGGGCGATCTCCCCGCGGTTGGCGATCAGGATCTTGTTGAACATGTGGGTGAGGGCGGCCGCGGCCTACGGCCGGATCGAGAAGAGGGTCTCCCCGAACTGGACGGGCTCGCCGTTCTCCTTGTGGATCTTGACGATCTCTCCGCTGGTCTCGGACTCGATCTCGTTCATCAGCTTCATGGCCTCGACGATGCACAGCACCTGGCCGGGCTTGATGCGGTCGCCCACGTTGACGAAGGAGGGCGAGTTCGGGTCGGGGGCGCGGTAGAAGGTGCCGACGATGGGGCTCTTGATCACTTCGAGGCCCGCCTCGGCAACGGGCGCCGCGGCCGCGGCCGGTGCACCAGGAACGGGCGGAGCCGTCGGCGCCAGGGTCGGCGGGGCCGGCGCAGCGCTCGGCGCCACGAAGGCGACCTGCGGCACGGGCGCGTGGGCGGCCTTGCGGACGCGCAGCTTGAGGTTCTCCTCTTCCAGCTCGAACTCGGCGATCTCGCGTTCGTCGAGCAGCTCGAGGAGCTCTCGCAGTTGGTCGAGGTTCAAGCGGGGCTCAAGAGGCGGCGGCTAGCTTCCGCTCGCGTGCTGCAGCTCGAAGTCGATCCTCCAGCACTGAACGGTGATGGCCTCGTCCGTGCGGTAGAACGGGAGCGACCAGGTGCCGTTGACGAGATCGCCATCGAACGTCTCGAAGCTGCCGAGCAGGCCTTCCCCTGGATCGCCGCGAGGCCGGAACGTGCCGACGTGAGGCGGGTTTTCATCGAAGGTGATGCCGCCGTCGGAGAACTGCAGGTTCGCGCAGCTCGTTCCCAGGCTGGGACCGTCGATGCAGCCCGGCCCCGTCGAGCAGTTCAAGCCCTGGGAGACGGGATCCAGGAGGTCGAAGCCGATCTCGACGCCTTCGTGGAAGAAGGCCATCACGAAGTCGCCGTGGACCGAGAGGTCCGTGGCCGTCTCGGCGAAAAGCGAGACGCGGATGTCCGTGACCTGACAGTCGGTGGCGAAGCCGCTGATTCCGATGCTGGGTCCGTTGCCCCCTCCGAGGGTGACGAACGGAGTATTGCTGCTTACGGTAAGCGTGGGTGGGCAGTCGTTCCCACCAGGGGTCGCACTGGCACCGGGAGTCGGAAGGCCGGTCGGCGTGGGCGCCGGCGTGGGCGGCTGCGGTCCACCTCCGCCGCCCCCAGGGGCTCCGGAGGGTCCGTGCGGCGCCGAACTGGGTCCGTGGGGCACGCCGCTCGGCCCGTGGGGCACCCCGCTGGGCCCGTGGGGCACCCCGCTGGGCCCGTGGGGAACCGACGAGGGGCCGAAGGAGTTGGCCGAGCTGGGCCCAAGAGGGTTGTCCGGCACACCGCAGGCCACGAGTGCCGCGACGCCCAGGCCGACCAGCAGGCCCAGGACCGGCAGCGAATCCCGGCTCTTCATCTCCACGGTCACGTCCTCCTCCCAGCCGGGCGAGTGTAGGAGCCGCCCCGCAGGGTGTCAAACTTCACGCGAACTCCTTCTCCAGGGCGACGCCCGCCATGCGGAGGGCGAAGCGTGCCCGGCCAACCACGGCCCCGGGCTGGAGCGCCGCGAAGAGAAAGTACTCGGGGGTGATGGAGACCAGGAGGGCCGTCATCCGCTCGGTGTGGATGGCCAGCTCCTGGAGGGCGCCCAGGCCGGTGTCCGAGGCCGAGCTCAGACTCGCCCTCAGGAGCGAGGTGTATTCGGCCGCGATGGCTTCCATATTGGTGTGGGCCTGGATCACCAGCTTTTCGATCGGGATCCCGTCGGTGCCCATCACCATGAGGACCTGGCTCTCCGGCACCTTGAGGGCCACCTGCTTGAGCGCGTCTCCGAAGCCCGCCACGTTCACCCCCTCTTGACGGCGTCGAGCATTCCCTCGAGCCGCGAGATCGTCCTGCGAATCGCGCTGCGGCGGGCCTCACGGGGGTCTGCGGGCGAAACCGGAGGCACGGGCGCCGCCGCGGCCGACTTGAGCTCGCTGAGCCGCGCCCGCACCCGCTCGTTGCCGGGGTCGCGCTCGAGCAGCTCCTGGTAGACGTCGATTGCTTTCGCCGCGTGGCCCTGGCTCCAATAGAGCTCGGCGAGAGTGGGCGATGCCAGTTCGGCGGCCGCGGGCGCCAGTGTGGGCGCCAGCGGGGCCTCCACCACAGGCGCAGGCGGTGCCACCATCGCTTCACCCGGCGCCGGCTCGGGCACCAGCGGCACCCGCGACACGATCTCGATCGGCGACGTGCGTGCGGAGCGCGCCTCCGCTTCGAAATCCACGAACTCAGGCTCGGGCTCGGGCTCGAACATCGCCGGCGCGGCGGGCGCCACGGTCGCCGGGGGCGGAGCCGGAGGGGCGGCGGCCGTGGGAGCCGCGGGTGCGGCCGGGGGCGGGCTCGCCACCCCGCGGAAGGGCGCCTCGTGCGCTGTCTCCAGCTCGAAAGGCTCGTCGGCCGCAACCAGGGGGATGGGCGCCGGCTCGCTCTCGGCCCCGGGGGCCCCAGAGGCCGGAGCCGCCGCCACCTGGGGGGCCGCCGGCCCCGCCAGCTTGGTCTCGACGCCCTCCAGGCTCGCCTGGACCTGCTTGTCGCCCGGAGCGAGCGCCAGGGTGGTCTTGAAGCGCGCCCGGGCGCCGGCCAGGTCCCCGAGGCCCTCCAGGCAGTCCCCCAGCAGCCGGCTCGCGAGGATATTGTCCGGCGCGGCTTTCAGGACCGCTTCGAACTCCGGCCGGGAGCGGGCCAGGTCACCGGTGTCGAGCAGGGCCCGCGCCAGGGTCATCCGGGCGGAGTGGTACGCGGGATGCTTGACCAGGCCTTCGCGCGCCACGCTGATCGCCTCCGCGAACTCCCCCTCCTTGCGCAGCTCCTCGGCGAGCTGGGCGAAGATGCGGGACCCCGGCTCCTTCTCGAGCCGTTTCCGGAGTTCCTCGATCCGCGTATCGGCCACGAGTGCCTCAGAAGAGCCGAAGGCGGCCCGGGATGACGCTCACCCTGGGCCGCCCTTATCGCGTCCTACGCCGCTATCGGACGAAGATCTCCAAGGCGCAGGCCGACTGCACCCCGTTGTTGTCCGTGACGACGTGGGACACCGTGTAGTTGCCGGGCCGCCTCCAGGCGTGGCTGGCGTCGGGCGTGTCCGCCTGTGCCCCGTCCATGAAGTCCCAGAAGTACCGGATGATCTGCCCGTCGTCGCTGGAAGTCGTGCGGAACCGGACCAGCATGTTCACCGGGTACGCGCCGCCCAGCGGTCCGACCTCGGGGTCGACGAAGAAGCCACAGCTCGGAGGGTCGTTGGCCGGGTTGGCTGGGAAACGCCGGACCTCGGCGGGCCGAAGCTCGATCATGCTGCTCCGGTACACCTGGCCCAGGGCATCGTCTCCCACGAGCCTGGCGGTGATGAAGACGGGCTGGATGGCGGTCACGCTGATCCGCTCGGGCACGCGGTACACCACCGTGGCCACACCATTCTGACCCGTCACTTCCGTCGCTTGGGGCGCCGGGTTCGGGAACGTGGCGTTCGTGGACTGGACAGTCCCCAGGTCCACGTAGTCCTTGTTCTCGTCGGTGACCGCGAAGAAGATCGTCCGCCCGGCCACGGGGGCCCCGTTCGGGCCGCGCAGCTCTGCCTGCACGATCGCCGTGCTCACGGCATCCGCGAGCAGCACGTCAGGTGTGATGTGAATGATGATCGAGTGCCCGAGCGTCGAGGGGCCCGAGAAGTCGGGGATCTCGACCGTGTCGAGGCCGCAGCCCGACAGGGTCACCGCAAGGGCCAAGGCCGCTGCCCGGCCCACAGCGCGTCGCATCGAGTGCGTGCTCATAGTCTTGACTCCAGCCTCTGCTCGGGCCTAGCCCGGGAAGTCGGCAAAGGTGACTTGAATCGTCCCCTGAGCCCTTAGAGTTCCGCCGTCGAGCTGGCGAGCGTAGACGGTGATCTCGGCGAAGCAAGTCAGTATCGTGAGTCCACCGCCGCCGCGCAGGTTCCGCAAGGGCGGCTCCAGCTTCGCGGCCTGGCGCACCAGGGTCAGCGGCACCGTGAGGTCGATCTCTCCCGTGCCGGTCGGCGTGTGGAGGCGGGCGTTCCCGAGCGGCCCGCTGATGCTGTGCGGCACGTCGATCCCGACGGCGTTGTGACCGTCGCTCCGGAAGAAACGCACCTCGTAACGATCCAGGAACACGTGCTCGAGCGGGCTGGTGGACGTCACGCCGGGGTTCTTGCGGTAGATGGTGACGGTCACGGCCACGTCGTCGTTGAACGCGGTGCCGGTGTCCGAGGCCACGTCGGACTGCAGCTGCCCTCCGATTTCGCCGCCCAGGGGCGCGATGCCGGCGACCTCCATGTGCAGCGAGCTGTTGTTCTGGGTAGCGTAGTCCGCCGTGCAGCCGCTCGTCGCCAGCGCCACGACGGCGAACAGGGCCAGGGTCCTCGCGACGCTGCTCCGCGTGAGTGCGTGAGAGATATGCATTGCGGACCTCACTTGATGATCCGGGGCGTGATGAACAGCAAAAGCTCGTTGCTGTTGCTGGTCACGAAGCGGTTCCGGAACAGGTAACCCAGGATCGGAAGGTGCGACAGGAAGGGCGTGCGCGCCTGGGACGTTTGCTCGTTGCTCTGGTAGATCCCGCCGATCACGGTCGTGGCGCCGTCGCGAACCAGCACGTTCGTCTTGGCGGACTGGGTGTTGATCGGCGGAATGCCGTTCACCAGGTTCGCGAAGTCGGCCGTGTTGTTCTGCACGTCGATGGCCAGGATGACCGTGCCGGCCTCCGTGATCTGGGGCGTCACGTTGAGCGTCAGGACCGCATCCTTGAACTGGACCGTGACGGTGTTGTTCGCCACGGTCTGGATCGGAATCTGCACGCCCTGCTTGATCTCGGCGGCCTGGTTGTTCTGGGTCGTGACCTTCGGCGTGGAGAGCAGCCGGCCGCGGCCCTGGCGCTCGAGCGCAGTGAGCGCCGCGTCCAGGTTGAAGTTGCCGAGGATGTTGCCCAATGACACGCCGATCGCGCTGTTGAAGCCAGCGGCCGGAAGGTTGACTGCGTATCCGCGGCTCGCCAGCCCGATTCCCGACTGCGATGCAACGCCGGCCTGGTCAGCACCAAGGCCGCTGGTCGAGCCCACGCCCCCGCCGTTCAAGATGATGGAGTGGGGGAAGGCCCGGTTGGTCGTGTTGCCGAAGGAGGGCGTCTGCTGGTTCATGAAGCCCCACTGGATGCCCAGGTCGCGGGTGAAGTTGCGGCTGGTGACCACGATGCGCGCCTCGATCTCGACCTGCGGCGTCGCGCGGTCGAGGTCGGCGATCAGCTCCTTGGCCTTTTCGATGTTCGGGGGCAGGTCCGTGATGATCATCGTGTTGGTGCGGTTGTCCAGGGTGATGTTGCCGCGAGCGGACAGAGCCACCTTCTGGACGGTCGGCTGCATGTCGCCTGCCTTCGCGTAGGAGAGCGGCTTGCGCCAGACGATCAGGTCGCCGGCCAGCGCCGCCTCTTCCTTCAGCTTGCGCAGGTCCTGCTCTTCCTTCTGCAGGTCGCTGAGCCTCGCGATGCGGATCACGTTGTCGTCCAGGGTCTTGCCCAGGCCGTTGGTCTTCAGGATGAGGTCCAGCGCCTGATCCCAGGGCACCTCGGTGAGCTTCAGGGTCACCTTGCCGCTGACGCCCGGGTTGACGACGACGTTGAGGCCGCTGATGTCGGCGAAGAGCCGGAAGATGTCCTGCAGGTCGCCGTCCTTGAAGTCGAGGCTCACGGGGTGGCCCGTGAACTTCTTCTCGGCCACGCCCACCGTGCGCGGCTCGAACGTCTCCTTGGCCGGCTGGACCTGCGGCTCGGGCAGTAGAGGCAGGCTGAGCGCCGGCGCCGCGGATACCGCGGCCGGCATCAGCACCGGAGCGCTCAGGACCGGAGCGGGGGCCGGCGCCGGCGGAACGTCTGCGCGGAGCGCGGCCAACGCCGCGGGCTTGGGCTCGCGGCCCTCACCAAACACGATCTTGACGCCGTCCCGGCCTTCCACCACGCGGTAGGGGGTCCGGGAGTCGAGGTCCATCACGAGTCGGGCTACCTTGGGCGCCTGGGCGCTGAACTGGGCCAGCCGGATCTTCTTGACGGGCCCCTCGGCGACGTCGAGGGCGCGCATGGGAGCGCGGCTCGTGACGTCCTTGAAGTCCACCACCAGGCGATCCGGGTTGCCGAGGAAGAAGTCCTGGTAGCGCAGGCTGCCGTCGGCCTTCACGGTGATCGCGAGTTGGCCCTCGTCCATGACCTGCGTCACGCCGACGATCTTGGTGGCCGGGGTGCGCGGAGCCGTTGGCGCCGTCGCTACAGGGAGCGCCATCTCGGCGACCGGCTCATCCTTGGCTTCGGGCGCGGGTGGCGCGACGGGCTCGGCCACCGGGGCTGCCGCCGGAGCGGGCTCGGGCTTGGCTGCGAGCTCAGCCGGGCGCTCGAACACCAGGTTGAGAGCTTGTCCCTTGGAGTAGATCTGGTAGGGGACCAGGCTGGCCAGGCGCACCTCGACGCGGGTCAGGCTACGGCCGTCCGCCCGCGCCAGTGGTGTCACTCGGAGGGATTCGACCTCGCGAGTACCGACGCTGACGCGCGCCGGCACCCTGGAGGAATCCACCTCCGGGATGTCCACCACCAGGGTCAGCGGATCTGGGCTGTAGTAGGTGTACGCCAGCGGCCCGCTGGACTCGATGACGATACGTGTTGCGCGCCCGGTGCTCTCCTGGCGAATGTCGGAGAGAACCGTCGTTGGGCTGTCTTCAGCCGACGCGGACGACCCGGGGGCGACAACGCAGACCGCCGCGAGGACCGCCCAAGCGAGCTTGGCTCTCATTGCCTAGCCTCCTCGGTCGGATACAGGGACTTCTTGATTTCGCGGACACGCACCGGCGACAGTGGGTCGGTGACCTCCTGGCGGAACGTCACGGTGGCCGCATCGATTGCAACGATCTCGCCGTCGTACAAGCGCTGTCCGACGTTCACGAAGTAGGACTTCCCGTCGGTGCCCTGGAACATCGCGATGTAGCCGGGCTTGTCGGCGGCACCCGCACCCTGGCCCGTCGTCCGGACGACGCCCCTGAGCGCCACTTCCTGGATGAGGAATCCTTCCATCCCCGGGGGCCTGATGGTGGGACCCGACGGACCCACCGGCCTCATGAGGCTCACGAAGGGGTCCCGGCGACCCTGCGGGTTGTAGGTGTAGCCGCCCGGCTGAGGCGCGACTTCCTGCTCGAGGATCCGCTGGATCGTGTCGTCGCTTGCCGGAGTTGCCGGGGCCTCCTGCGCTCGGAGCGGAACTGCCATCCATCCCAGTCCCGCAACAGCCAGGCACGCGAGGGTCGATTGGTTCATGGCGCGGGTCCTCATCGCTTGGCCGCCCCAGCGGCGCCCGGCGCTGGCGAGGGCTCCACGTAGACGAACGTGGTGGCGACGCACGAGACTCCGATCGTGCTCGAGGGCCGGGGCGCGGACTGTGCCTTGATCTTCACATTGCCCACGTTCACGAGCCGCGACAGCCGGCTCACGCGGTCGAAGAACAAGCCCAGGTTGTGGTAGCTGCCGTCGACGTCGACGTTGATGGGCCACTCCTGGTAGTACTCAGCGGGCGGCTGACCCTTGGCAGGCTGCTGCCCGGGCTTTGGCGGGGGTTGGCCTTCGATCGGGAACTCCCGGTTGACCGTGGCGCCAGGGGTGAAGCGGCGGATGCTCAGGTTCGACTGGGCCGCCAGGTACTGGACCTTCTTCATCAGTTCCGGCGTTTCCTTGTCGGCCGGCAGGATGCGCTTCAGGGTCTCGAGCTTCGCCTCGCGGAGCTGGACCTCGCGCTGGAACTCCTGGAGCTTGTTGGCCGTGACCTCGAGGTTGCGGATGTCGGCCTGGAGAGTCGACAGCTCGGTGGTCTTGGCCTCTTCCTTGGCGACCAGGTCGGAGTAGACGAAGTAGTTGAAGGCGATCCCGATGACCAGGGCGGACGCCACCCCGACGCCGAGTTGACCGATGAGGGGCAGCCGTGTGAGGGGATTCTCAGCCATGGTGCTCTCCTAGGGCTTCGCCGGAGCGGCAGGCGCTGCGGCTCCCGCTGCCGGCGCGGCTGCAGGCGCGGCCTGGGGCTGGAAGTCCGCGGTCACTTGGAAAGTGATGAGGTTGTTGGCCTGCGTGCTCGACACCAAGTCCACCCTGGGGAACCAGCCGCTGCGCTGGAGGTTTTGGATGAAGTCGGCCACCGCCGTGAGGCCGTTGCTTTCGCCCGCCATCGTGATCTTGCTGCCCACCTGGTCCATGCTGGTAAGCCATACGAAGTCGGGCAAGGACTTGGAGATCTCGTCGAGCATGTGAACCGGACCCGATTGCTGGGCCTTCAGCTGCTCGATCAGCTTGACCTTGGCATCGAGGATGCGCTTGCGGCGCTCGAACTGCTCCACCTGGATCTTGATGGCCTGCAGCTCGGCCTGGCGCTTCTTGGCCGCGCCGATCTTTTCGTCTAGCTCCTGGATGCTCGTGGTCTTGAGCCACCACAGGGCACCCGCACCGAGCACGGTGGCACCCGCGAACAGTCCCAGGATCAGGTAGGCCTGCATGGCCCCCGGGGCCGCTGCGGCCTTTTTCTTCGTGGCCTCGGGCTTGTCGGCCGCGAGCAGGTTGATGCGGATCATCGGTCGCCCACCCTGCGGACGGCCAGGCCGACCGCGATGGCCGCGGCAGGCCCGACCTCTGCGATGAAGTCGGGGTCGAAGTCCCGCGGGTTGTAGGTCACGTTGTTGAAGGGGTTCATGATCTCCACCCCCGCGTCGAAGCGCTCTGCGATGAGCTCACGCAGACCCTGGACCTTGGAGGTCCCTCCCGACAGGAAGACGCGGTCGATGCGGTCTTCCTGGCTGGTGGCCTTGAAGAAGTCGAACGTCTTCTGCACCTCGAGGGCGATGTTCTCGGAAACCGCCTGCAGGATCGGGGGCAGGTTCTCCACCGCCGCTCCCTCCACGCGCCCGCCCTTCTTCAAGCTCTCGGCCTGCTCGAAGGAGAGGTTCAGGTCCTTCTGGATGGCGTCGGTGTACTGGTTGCCGCCCACGGCGATGTCGCGGTTGAAGACCGAGGCGCCGCCCTTCACGATGTTGATGTTCATGACGGACGCGCCCACGTTCAGCAGCGCGATCACCCGGCCCGGGTCGTTGCCGTAGTTGATCTCGTAGCAGTTCTGCAGGGCGAACACGTCGACGTCGACGATCTGGGGCGACTTGCCGGCCTGGCTGATCACCGAGGTGTAGTCGGAGATCTTGTCCTTCTTGCAGGCCACCAGCAGCACGTCCATGTTCCCGCCGCCGCCCCCGCCGTCGATGACCTCGTAGTCGATCGCGACGTCCTGGATGTCGAACGGGATGTACTGCTCGGCTTCCCAGTGGATGGACTCCGAGAGCTCCTCGGGGCTCATCTGGGGCAGGCTGATCTTCTTGACGATCACCGCGTTCCCAGAGACGCCCGTGCAGATGTCCCCGCTCTTGATCTTCTGCTGCTGGAACAGCCGCTGGATGGCGTCGATCACCGAGCCCGAGTCCATGATCGCGCCGTCCACGATGGCCTCGGGTGCGAGCGGCTCGACGCCGATATTCACGAGCTGGTACTCGGCCCCACCCTTGCCGCCGGTCTTCAGCTCCACCGCCTTGACCGCGGACGAGCCGATGTCGAGGCCGACCAGTCCCTTTTTCTTGCCGAGTCCGAACAAGCCCACGGGCGCCTCTCCCCGGTTAATGGCCCTAACGGTTGACCATCTTCTCTCGCCGGCCTCTCGTCGCGATGCCGTTTTTGGAACCGTGACGAGATACGTACTTACGAAAAAGAGTTAAAGTGCTTTCTCAAGCTAGCAAAGGCAGACACCCCTGTCAAGCAAAAAATTAGGGTCCGCCGAGTAAGTGATGATCAACACAGGACTCCCCCGCATCTAGCGCTGCATGCGGGGCGAGCCCCTAGGAATGGGCTGCCTGTCGAGGCCCCTAGAAGCGGATCTTCACGTTCGGGTCGTCCTTGGCCAGGATGGTGTCGATGAAACGGACCTGATGGGGCACCGTGGTCATGAGAAGAGTATGGGTTCGGACTCCCTCGCCGAAGAACCGGACTCCCTTGAGGAGGTTGCCGTCCGTGACGCCAGCCGCTGCGAAGATCACGTTCTTCCCTGGCGCCAGGTCCTCGGTCCCGTAGACCTTGTTCAAGTCCGCGATCCCCATCTTCTTCAGTCGTTCCTGGTCCGCTGGCTTCGTGAGCACCAGCTTGCCCTGGATCTCCCCGTTCAGGCAGCGCATCGCTGCCGCGGTCAGTACGCCTTCGGGTGCGCCGCCGGTACCCATCACGGCGTGCACTCCGGTGCCCACGACGGCGGCCGTGATACCGGCGGACAGGTCGCCGTCTCCGATCAGCTTGATGCGCGCTCCGGCCCTGCGGATCTCCGCGATCAGCTTCTCGTGGCGCGGCCGGTCCAGCACGATCACGACCAGGTCCGCGACGTCGCGCCCCAGGGCCTTCGCCACGGCCTTCAGGTTGTCTTCGACAGGCGCGTTGATGTCGACCTGGCCCCTGGACGACGGGCCGACCACGAGCTTGTCCATGTAGATGTCGGGCGCGTTCAGCAGGCCTCCCTTCTCGGAGGCCGCCAGCACGGCGATCGCGTTGGGCGCCCCGGTCGCGCACAGGTTGGTGCCCTCGAGGGGATCCACGGCGATGTCCACCGACGGGTGGCCGGCGCCCTTACCGACCTTCTCGCCGATGAACAGCATCGGGGCTTCGTCGCGCTCGCCCTCACCGATGACGATCACCCCCTCCATGTCGAGGGTCTCCATCTCGGTGCGCATGGCTTCGACCGCCACCTGGTCGGCGTACTTGCGGTCGCCCTGGCCCATGGTGCGGGCGGCGGCGATGGCGGCACGCTCTACCACCCTCACGAACTCCATCGACAGGTCGTCACGATGCATCGCTTCGCGTCCTTTCAGGGGGCTTCGGCGGCTCTTATTTCCGGTAGGGTGGCAGGTCCACGCGCCGCGGCTTGTCCTGGCGCAGGCCGAGCGCGTAGTCGGCCTGCATGAGCTTGTGGATCTCCCGCGTGCCCTCGTAGATCACGGCCGCCTTGCAGTTGCGGTAGAAGCGGCCCACCGGGTATTCGTCGGAGAAGCCGTTGCCGCCGTGGATCTGGACGGCGTCGGAGGCGGCGCGCTCGCTCGCGACCGTCGCGAACCACTTGGCGAGGCCCGTCTCGCGCGTATTGCGCAGGCCCTGGTTCTTCATCCAGCCGGCACGCAGCCACAGCAGCCGGGCGGCGTCGTAGTCGGACACCATCTGCGCCAGCATTTCCTTGACCAGCTGGTGCTCGCCGATCGGCACCCCGAAGGTCTGGCGCTCCTTCGCGTACTTGACCGAGGCGTCCAGGCAGGCCCGCACGAGGCCGGTGGCCCCCGCCGCAACGGTGTAGCGCCCCTGCTCCAGGGCGAACATCGCGACCCGGAAGCCTTCGCCCTCCTGTCCTACGCGGTTCTCGACCGGCACTTCGACGTCCTGCATCGAGAAGCCGCCGGTGTTCCCTGCCAGGATCCCCCACTTCTCCTTGATTGTGTAGGACGCGAAGCCCTTGAACGCCCGCTCCACGATGAAGGCCGACAGCCCACTGTGGTCGCGCTGCTTCTTCTTTTCGAGGTCGGTCCACCCGATCACGAGGAAGTGGTCGGCCACGTCCGCCAGGCTGATCCACACCTTCTCGCCGTTCAGGACGTAGCGGTCGCCCTTGCGGACGGCGGTCGTCTGGATGCCCACCGCGTCGGACCCGGCATTGGGCTCCGTGAGGCCGTAGGTGGCGATCTTCTCGCCCTTGGCCTGGGGCACCAGGTAGCGCTTCTTCTGATCCTCGGTTCCCCAGCACCACAGTGTCATGGTGTTGAGGCCGACGTGGACGGACATGATCACGCGCAGGTGCGTGTCGACGTACTCGAGCTCCTCGGAGACGAGGCCCAGGCTCAGGTAGTCGAGGCCAGCCCCGCCGTACTCCTCGGGGATGCAGATGCCCAGCAGGTGCAGATCGGCCATCTGCTTCAGGAAACCCCGTTCGAAACGATGCTCGCGGTCGAGGTCGTGTATCTTCGGGGCCACCTCTCGGGCGGCCCAGTCCCGGACCGTGCTCTCGACCGCCTGGTGCTCCTCGGTCAGCTCGAACGAGATCACTAGCGGTCCTTCCAGCTGGGCTTGCGCTTCTCGCTGACCGCGCGCAGGCCTTCCTCGACGTCTTCGGTGTTGAGCAGCTGGTTCAGGTACACGTCCTCGGCATGGCGCACGGCATCGGCGTACGGAAGCTCGAGACCGCCGGCGATCGCGCGACGCACGCACTGCAGGACCGGCGCGCTGCCCTCCTGGAAACGCTGGATCAGGGCGGCCACCTCGGCCTCGAGCTTGTCGTCGGGAACCGCCCGGGTGACGAGACCGACCCTCTCGGCGTCGGCGGCCGAAAGCAGCGTGCCACCGAGCAGCATGTCGAAGGCCCGCTTGCGTCCCAGGACGCGCGGCAGCAGGGCCGCGGCCACGGTGTTGAAGACCCCGGCCCGGATCTCGGGGTGGCCGAACTTCGCGCTCTGCGCCCCGGCCAGGACCGTGTCGCACGCGGCCACGATCACGTTGCCGGCGCCCGTGGCTGGGCCGTTCACCACCGCGACGGTCGGCCGATCCACCTTGGCCAGGTTCTCGACGATCCGCCTCAGGCCCTCCAGCATCATGTAGGCGCGGTCGCCGGTATGGTCGGCGATCTCGAACCCCACGGAGAAGTACTTGCCCTGGCCCGTGATCAGGAGCAGCTTGATGCTGCGGTCGTACTCCAGCGACTCGAGGGCCGCGTTGATCTCCTCCATCATCTCCAGGGACAGCACGTTGGCGGGGGCCCGGTTGAGCGCCAGCCGGGCGACGCCCGCCGCCGAATCGAACTGGATGAGCTGGTAGGAGCGCGCGCCGGTGCTGGAGTAGGCGTCGTAGTCCTGGGGGTCGTCGTTGAACTCGGCCATGGTCTCCCCCCTCTAAGCGGTACGCTCGTAAGCGGCGGCCAGCCCCTGCCCGCCGCTGATGCAGAGCGTGGCGAGCCCGCGGCGCGCCTGCCGTCGCTGCATTTCGTGGAGCAGCGTGGTCGTGATGCGCGCGCCCGTGGCACCGATGGGATGCCCGACCGCGATTGCGCCGCCGTTGACGTTGAGCTTCTCCGGGTCGAAGCCCAGCTCGCGGTCGCAGGCGATCACCTGGGCCGCGAAGGCTTCGTTGACCTCCAACAGGTCGAAGTCGGCCAGGGCCAGGCCGGTCCGTTCGAGGAGCTTGCGGGTCGCGGGGACCACGCCGATGCCCATGATGTGGGGATCGACGCCGGCCGCGGCGACGCCGAGGATCCGGGCCATGGGCTTGACCCCCAGCGCGTCGGCCTTCTGGCGGGAGATCACGACCAGCGCCGAAGCGCCGTCGGTGATGCCGGACGAGTTGCCCGCCGTGACCGACCCGGCCTTTTTGAACACCGGCGCGAGCTTGGCGAGAGATGCCGGCGTCGTGTCGGGCCGCGGGTGCTCGTCCTGCGTGAACTCGACGTCGCCCTTCTTGCCGGGGACTTTCACCGGGAAGGTCTCGGCGGCGAAGCGGCCCTCGGACCAGGCCTTGCCGGCACGCTGCTGGCTGCGCAGGGCGAAGGCGTCCTGTTCATCGCGCGAGATCGAGTACTGGTCCACGAGGCGCTCCGCGGTCTCGCCCATGATCATGTTGGAGAGCGGACACAGCAGGCCGTCGTGGTACATGGCGTCCACGGCCTGCTGCTCGCCCATGCGGTAGCCCCAGCGCGCGCCCAGCATCAGGTACGGCACGCGGCTCATGTTCTCGAAGCCGCCAGCGAGCACCACGTCGGCGTCGCCGTCGCGCACGGCCCGGAAAGCGTAGTCGATCGCCTTCAGACCGCTGCCGCAGGCCATGTTCACGGTGAAGGCGGGGACCTCCCGCGGCACGCCGGCCCTCCAGGCCACCTGGCGCGCGACGTTCGGACCATTGCCGGCCTGGCGTGCGCAGCCGAAGACGACGTCCTCGATCTGCTCGGGCCTGACACCCGCCCGCCGCAGCGCCTCGGTGGCGGCGGCTGCGGCGAGCTGTGCGCCGGGCATCCCGGCCAGCGCTCCGCCGAACTTGCCGATGGGCGTGCGCACCGCCCCGGCGATGAGGACCTCTCTCATGCGGGAGCGGGATGATAGCACACGGCTTCAGGCCCTTCGGACGCGCACCGGCGTGCCGCTGCCGGCGCCGAGCAGGCGCTGCGCGCTGCCGCGATTCACGGCGACCTCGAGTCGCTCCGCGCTGTTCACGAGGGCGCAGGGCTCGCCCTCGGCCACCTCGGCGTAGCTGCGCACGATCGGCAGCACGGCGTCTTCCACCAGCACGACGAGGTCGGAGGCATCGCCCTTCACGCTCTGGAGCATCTCGTCCAGGTCGGCCCGCGTGATGCTCGTGAAGAGGCTGCCGAAGCGATCCACGTGCACCACTTCGGCTTGCCAGGCCAGGTCGCCGACACGCCGCGGCCGCGGCAGCGGAAAGCTCACGGGGTCGGGCAGCGGGGGCCCGACCTCGGCGAGCGGCATCCCCGACGCGAGCCTGGCCGCGACGGGACCGAAGATGTCGCGGGCGTGGAACGTGGACGACACCCGATGGCGGAACAGCGCCGCGTTCGTGATCTCGTGGGCGGAAGCTGCGCCGTCGGCCAGGATCGGCGTGAAGAGTCCGTTGTCGGGGCCCACGAAGAAGTACCCGCCGGTCTCGAGGGCGAGGGCGCGTCGATCGGAACCCACCCCGGGGTCCACCACCGCGACGAACGCCGCACCCGCTGGAAACGCCCGGTAGGCGGCCTCGAGCGCGAACGCGCCGGCCTTCACGTCGTGAGCCGGGATCTCGTGGGTGATGTCCACGACGGTCGCGTCAGGAGCGGCCGCCAGTACCGCGCCCCGAAGCGCGCCTGCGTAGTGGTCCTGCGTCCCGAAGTCGGTGAGCAACGCGACGATGGTCCGCATCCCCGCGCATTCTAGAATGGTGGCGTGGAGCGGATCTACCTCGACCATAACGCCACGACGCCGGTGGACGCGCGCGTCCTCGAGGCCATGCTGCCGCTGCTGCAAGGCGGCTTCGGCAACGCCTCCAGCCTGCACTTCTTCGGCCAGCAGGCGCGCGCGGCCCTCGAGGAGTCGCGGGCCGAAGTCGCGAAGCTCCTGGGCGGCTCACCCTCCGAGATCGTCTTCACCGGCAGCGGAACCGAAGCGGACAACCTCGCCGTGCGCGGCATCGCCCAGGTCTCGCGCGAGCCGCGCCGCAAGATCCTGTACGCGGCGATCGAGCACCACGCTGTGGTGAATACGGCGAAGGCGCTGGCGGCGGAGGGCTTTCCGGTCGAGGCGATCCGCGCCCGCGAGGACGGCGGCCTGGACCTCGAGGACCTGGCCGCGAAGCTCGACGAGCGCACGGCGCTGGTGGTCGTGATGCTCGCCAACAACGAGACGGGTGTCGTCCAGCCCGTGGAGCAGGTGGTCCGCATGGCCCGCGCACGCGGCGCCCTGGTTCACTGCGACGCCGTCCAGGCCGCTGGAAAGATCCCGGTGGACGTGAAGAGCCTCGGCGCCGACAGCCTCGCGCTCTCGGCCCACAAGCTGTACGGGCCCAAGGGCGTGGGCGCCCTGTGGCTGAGACGCGGGCTCAAGCTCGCGGCGCTCGTGCAGGGCGGATCGCAGGAGCGCAATCGTCGGGCGGGCACCGAGAACGTGGCCGGGATCGCCGGCTTCGGTCGGGCAGCACGCCTCGCTCTCGACGAGGGCCTCGGCGCGGCGGCCGGGCTTCGAGCCCTGCGCGACCGGCTCGAGGCCCGACTGGCCGCCGTGCCGGGAGCCGTCGTCAACGGCACCTCCGAGCGCGTGCCGAACACGACCAACGTCTCGTTCGAGGGCTGCGAGGCCGAGGGCCTGCTGATGGCCCTGGACCTGATGGGCGTCGCGGTCTCGACCGGCGCGGCCTGCGCGGCGGGGGCCATCGAACCGTCTCACGTCCTGCGCGCCATGGGGCTGGCGCTGCCGCGCGTCCAGGCCTCGTTGCGTTTCTCCCTGGGGCGTGGGAGCAGCGAGGCCCAGGTGGACCGTGCGGCCGCGGCCGTGGCCACCGTCGTGGAGCGCCAGCGGCGCCTTCGCTGAGGGCGAGCTAGAATCCGCGAACTTCATGGCGCCCCCGGGCGGGCAGGCCAAGGACGACGACGAGCTCCAGCGCCTGGGCTACGCGCCCGAGCTCACGCGCACCCTGGACCTGCTGGCGAGCTTCAGCATCGCCTTCTCCTACATCTCGCCGGTGGTGGGCGTCTACACGCTGTTCGGCTACGGCCTCTCGACGGGTGGCCCGGCATACGTGTGGAGCCTCCCGCTCGTAGTGCTGGGCCAGTTGCTGGTGGTCCTGGTCTTCAGCGAGCTCGCCGTGACCTACCCCCTGGCGGGAGCGCTCTACCAGTGGGCCAGGCGGCTGATCGGCCCGCGCTTCGGCTGGTTCGTGGGCTGGATCTACGGCTGGGCCCTGGTGGTCACGATCGCGGCCATCGACCTCGGCGCGGCGCCGTACCTGACCTCGCTTCTGGGCATGGAGGTGACCCGGACCTCGACCGTGCTCCTGGCCGCGGCGCTGCTGGTGCTCCACACCATCATCAACTATGAGGGGGTGCGGGGCACAGCCTTCGTCACGAAGGCCGGGCTCGCGACCGAAGTCGTCGCGACGCTGGTGATCGCGGGCGCCCTGCTCTGGAGCGGCGAGCTGCAACCCCTGTCGACGCTGTTTTCGCGTGAGACTCCGAGCGGTGTCGCGGGCCTGCCGGGGATGCTCGCCGCCTGTCTCGCGATGGCCTGGGTCTTCTTCGGCTTCGAGTCCGCGGCCGACGTCGCCGAGGAGGTCGTGGACCCCGCGCGGCGCATCCCGCGAGCCATGATCCTCTCCCTGCTCGGTGCAGCCCTCGTCACCTTCGTGCTGGTCGCGGCGCTCGTCCTGTCGGCGCCGGACCTCGCGGCGGCTGCGGCCGATCCGGCGCGGGCGATCCCGATGATCCTGGAGGCCCACCTGGGAGCGTCCGCGCTGCGGGGCCTGCTGATCCTGCTGATGTTCGCCTTCCTGTCCTGCGCGGGAGCGGCCCAGGCGGCCGCCGCGCGCCTGCTCTATTCGTACGCCCGGGACGGGATGCTGCCGGGTTCCGGCTGGCTGCGCCGCGTGTCCACGGCCCACAAGGTGCCCGCCAACGCGACGCTGTTTGCCGCGGCGCTGGCGGCGCTCGTGATCGGGCTGAGCTACGTGGACCTGGGCCAGGTCAACGTCAACGCCCTCGTGGTCTCCTACGCGGTGGTGGGGATCTACTTGTCCTTCCAGCTCATCGTGGCCGCCCGGCTGGTGGCAGGGCTGCGTGGCTGGCGGCCGCGGACCGGCCCGGGCCTGTTCTCGCTGGGTCGCTTCGGCGTGCCAGTCGCGGCTCTCGGCCTGGCTTACGGACTCGCGATGATCGTGAACCTGTGCTGGCCGCGGCCCCATGACAGCCTCGCGGCCTGGCTCACGCTGTTTTCGGCCGTCGCCATCGTGGCGCCGGGTGTCGTCCTCGTCCTGCTGCGCAAGCCTCCGCCCTAGTGGCGGCCGGGCACCTGGGCGTCGGCGTGGTAGGACGAGCGCACCAGCGGCGCCGATTCGACGTGGCCGTAGCCCAGGCCGAGGGCGAAATCGCGTATCGCGTCGAAATCCGCGGGCTCGTAGAAACGCATGATCGGCAGGTGCTGCAGGGACGGCCGCAGGTACTGACCGACGGTGAGTATGTCCGTGCCGGCCTGGCGGATGGCTCGGATGCAGTCGTGAACCTCGGCCAGCTCCTCGCCCAGCCCCAGCATGATGCCGCTCTTGGTGAGCAGGCCGGCGTCCTTCGAACGCCGGAGCAGCTCCAAGGAGCGCTCGAAGCGCGCTCCGGCGCGCACCCGGCGGTACAGGCGCGGCACGGTCTCGGTGTTGTGGTTCAGGATGTCGGGCCGCGCCTCGATGACGAGGCCCAAGGCGTCCCAATTGCCCTTGAAATCGGGGATCAGCACCTCGACGGCACAGCCCGCGATGCGCTGGCGGATCTCGCGGACGCAAGCGGCGAAGATCGCGGCGCCGCCGTCCTTCTGGTCGTCGCGGTTCACGGAGGTGATCACGGCATGGCGCAGGCCCATGCGCGCCACCGCGTCGGCCACGCGCCGCGGCTCGTCCTTGTCCGGCGCCTGCCCCGGCAACCCCGTCTTCACGGCGCAGAAGCCGCACGCCCGGGTGCACACGTCGCCCAAGATCATGAAGGTGGCGGTGCCGCGGTTCCAGCAGTCGCCGATGTTGGGGCAGCGGGCTTCCTCGCAGACCGTGTGGAGATCGAGGCCTCGCATCAAGCCCGTGATGCGGTCGTAGCCCTCTCCGACCGGAGCTCGCGCCTTGATCCAGTCGGGTCGCTTCAGCAGCGGAGCAGGAACGCTGGCCGTCATGATGGCAGGCTCAGCTACTCCTCTTCCTCGTCGTCGTCGTCTTCGTCCTCATCATCGTCGTCGTCGTAGGTGTCCCAGCTCGTCTCGTCGTCTTTCTCGTCCTTGTCCTCGTCGTCGTCCTCGTCATCGTCATCATCGTCATCATCATCATCATCGTCGTCGTCGCCTTCGTCTTCTTCGTCCTCGTCCTCGTCGTTATCGTCATCATCTAGGTCTTTGTCGTCTTCGTCGCTTTCGTCCTTGGTGTCGTCGTTCTCGTAGTCGTCGAAATCTGCGTCGCCGTCCAGCCACAGCGTACGGCCTTCGCTCACAGGGTCCTCCTCGTTCCTCAAGCCTGGTGAACGTAGCACGAAAGCGAACCGATCCGTATTATGCTTCCGCAGACCGCATGATCATCGTCTGTCCAGCCTGCTCGGCCCGATACAAGTTCGACGAAACCAAGCTCGGCACCCGTCCGAGCGCCCGGACCAAGTGCGCCAAGTGCGGAGGGTCGATCGAGATCGAGAACCCCGTGCTGGGGGCGATGACGCTGCCTCCGGGGTCCATGCCCCCGGTCGCGACCGCTCCTAAAGCGCCACCCGCTCCGTCCGAGCCGGTGACGCCCGCGACTCCCGCCGTCGAAGAGAAGCTCCGCACGAAGAAGGTGCCGGTGGCGCCTTCGATCGGGGACGCGACCTCGACGGGCCGGGATCTGATCAAGGCCGGCGTCGTGGAGCTGCCGAAAGACAAGCGCTACTCCCTGGCCGTGCTCCAGGGCGCGTCCACCGGCCAGATCTTCCCCCTGACGAAAGTGCGGACCACCATGGGCCGGGCCGGCGCCGACATCACGATCGACGATCCCGAGGCGTCGCGCGTGCACGCCGCGGTCGAGATCCTGGGCGAGACCGCCATCGTGCGGGACCTGGGCTCCACCAACGGGACCTTCGTGGACCTGGAGCGGATCGAGCACCACGTGCTGTACAACCAGAACGAGTTCCGGATCGGCAGCCACGTACTGATGTTCATCGTCACCGAAGTCGAATAGCCGTGCCCGAGCTCGGTGATGTGGATCCCGAGCGCTTCCGCGCCGAGGCCCACCGGTTCGTCGACTGGATCGCGGCGTACCTCGCCGACCCGGGCCGCTATCCCGTGCTGGCGCGCGTCCGGCCCGGCGACGTGGCGCGCTCGCTTCCCGCACACCCGCCCGAGGAGGCCGAGCCGCTGCAGGCCCTCTTGCCCGACGTCGAGCGCCTGATCCTGCCGGGACTCACCCACTGGAACCACCCGGGCTTCTTCGCATACTTCGCCAACTCGTCCACCGGCCCCGCGATCCTGGGCGAGATGCTGGCGTCCGCCCTCAACCCCAACGCGATGCTGTGGCGCACCTCGCCGGCGGCCACGGAGCTGGAGCTCGTGGTTCTCGATTGGCTGCGGCAGATGATGGGCCTGCCGGCAGGCCTGTTCGGCGTGATCCAGGACACCGCCTCCGCTTCGACCCTGGTCGCCCTGGCCGCGGCTCGTGAGGCCCTGCCCGGCCTGGAGGCGCGTCGTCGCGGCCTCGCCGGGTCGCCGCCCCTGCGTTTCTATGCGTCGGAGCATGCCCACTCTTCGGTCGAGAAGGCCGGCATCGTTCTCGGCGTGGGTCAGGAGGGCTTCAGGGCCATACCCGTGGACCCTGAGTTTCGAATGGACGTCGCCGCGCTGCAGCACGCGATCACGGAGGACCGCGCCTCGGGCCGCCGGCCCTTCGCCGTGGTCGCCACGGCGGGCACGACCAACACCACCGCGATCGACCCCGTCCCCGAGATCGCGGCGCTCTGCGCCCGCGAGGGCCTGTGGCTCCACGTGGACGCCGCGTACGCTGGCGCTGCTGCCGTGGCGCCCGAGCTGCGTTTCGTCCTGGCGGGCTGCCAGCATGCGGACTCCCTGGTGGTGAACCCGCACAAGTGGTTGTTCGTCCCCGTGGACCTCTCGGTGCTCTACACCAGGCGGCCCGACGTGGTGAAGGCGGCCTTCAGCATCCTGCCGGAATACCTGCGCACGCCCGAGGAGAGCCTGGCGCCCAACCTCATGGACTACGGGGTCAGCCTGGGGCGGCGCTTCCGCGCCTTGAAGCTGTGGTTCACGATCCGGGCCTTCGGCGCGCGCGGCATCGCGGCGCGCGTCTCGCACCACGTCCGGCTGGCCACGGCGTTCCGTTCCTGGATCGAGGCGGACCCGCTGTTCGCCGTGGTCGCACCCCAGCCGCTCTCCGTGGTCTGCTTCCGGCTGCGGTTCCCCGGCGTGGCGGCCGAGGAGGCCGATCGCCGCAACGAGGCTGTGGCCGAGGCCGTGAACGCGACGGGCGAGGCGTTTCTGGCCCCCACGAAGCTCCTCGGCCGGACGGCCCTGCGCCTGGCCGTGGGGAACGTCCACACCCAGGAACGCCACGTGCGGCGCGCCTACGAGCTGTTGCGCGAAGCGGCATCGAAGCTGGGCGCTTGAGGATCGCGACCTGGAACGTCAACTCGATCCGAGCGCGCGAGCCCCGCGTGCTGCAGTGGCTCGAGGCGCAGAGACCCGACGTGGTGTGCCTGCAGGAGCTGAAGGTCGACGAGACTGGCTTCCCGCGCCTGGGCCTCGAGGCGGCCGGCTATCGTTCCGCGGTCCACGGGCAACGCACCTACAACGGCGTCGCGATCCTCGCCCGCAGCGAGCTCACGGAGATCGAGCGCGGTCTGCCCGGCGACGCTCCGGCGCGCCTCGTCTCGGCTCGCGTGGGGGGCATCCGCTTCGTGTGCGCGTACTTTCCCAACGGCGCGACCGTGGGTTCCGACAAGTGGGCCTACAAGCTGGACTGGATGGGGCAGCTCGCGCGGCTGCTGCGCGAGCGATTCGATCCGAAGGAGCCCCTGGTGCTGGCGGGAGACTTCAACGTGGCGCCGGAGGACCGCGACGTCTGCAATCCCGGCGCCTGGGCGAACACGGTGCTGTGCCATCCCGAGGCGCGCGCGGCCCTGAAGGAGATCCGCCTTTTCGGCTTCGTCGATCTGGTGCGCCTGCATCATGCCGGCCCCGGCCCGTGGTCGTGGTGGGACTACAAGCAGCTCGCGTTTCCGCGGGACCAGGGCCTGCGCATCGACCATCTGTTCGCGACCGAGGGCGTCGCGGAGGGCTGCACGGCGGCCTGGGTCGATCGCGACGTGCGCAAGCCGAACTGGCCGAAGAAGCCGCCGGCCGCCAGCCCGTCGGACCACGCTCCGGTGGTCGCCGAGCTGTCGCGTTAGGCCGCGGCCTATACTCTCGCCGATGACCCTGGGCCGGGTGCTGTCGTTGGCACTTCTGATCCGCGTGGCCCTGCTCACGGCCGTGTGGTTACCGGCGGGCGACACCAGGGTCTTCCTCGCCCCGGACTCGCCGCAATACCTGGGACCGGCCACTCGCCTGGCGAAGGAGGGCCGCTACTGGAACGAACGCGGCCCCGAGATCTTCCGGCCACCGGGGTTTGCCGTCGTGCTGCTTCCGGGTCTCTGGATCGGGCAGGCCGCCGTCGGAGGCGTGGCGCTCCAGCTGATGCTCGGACTCGGAGCCACGGCGCTGGTGTTCGCGATCGGTGGCCACTTGGGTGGACGGGCCGTCGCTGCCGCGGCCGGGGTGTGGTTCGCGATCGAGCCCTTGCAATGGGTGCTCGGGGCGCGGCTGCTCTCCGAGACGGCGTGCACGTTCTGTGTGGCAGCGGCGCTCGCCTTCGCTCTAGACTGGCTGCGTACGGCCAGGCGCCTATCACTGCTCGGCGCGGCCCTGGCGGCGGCCGCGGCCAGCTACGTTCGACCCATCGCATACCTGCTGGGCCCGGCCCTCGTGCTCATGGCCCTCGCCCTGGCGCCTGACGCGCACAGGACGGAGCGCCGGCGACACGCCGTCCTCGCGCTGCTGCTGTGGGCGACCTGCCTCTCGGCCTGGCACGTGCGCAACGGCCTGGCGACCGGCTACTGGGGCTTCTCGACGCAGCTCGATCGCGTGATCGCGTTCTGGATCCCTGCCGGCGTCGAATCGGCGCGTGGCGAGCGCAGCTACACGGAGGCGCGCGCCGAGTTGCGCGCGCGGGAGCAGCGGCCGGGCTTCGAGACGCCGGACAACCTGGCGCGCCTGCGCCGCGAGGGCCTGAAGGCCCTGGCGGACGGACCCGTCGAGTACGCGGGCGTCTACTTCAGGGGCATGGCGCGAACGCTCCTCAATCCCGGCGCCCTGGGCCTCTTGGGCCTGTTCGGAACGCCCGAGGCGCACATGGATGGCCTTGGCCGCCAGGTCACCGACCAAGGCATCGTCCGGACGCTCGGCGGCGTGTTGGTGTCGCGACCGCTCGTAGTGCTCACTTTCGCCGCCCTCGGCCTCTACCTGCTAGCCCAGCTGTGTCTCGCGAGCCTGGGCCTGTGGCGAGGCGATCGGGAGACGCGCGGCGCCCGTCTGCTGACGGCGGCGGTCGCCGTCTATTTCCTGCTGCTCTCGGGCGGCCCGTCGGGCGAGAGCCGGTTCCGACATCCGATGACGCCGTCGCTGTGCGCGCTGGCGGGCGCCGGCGTCGCCGCCCTGCGTTCACGTCGCGCGTGACGCCACGGGTCACGGTCGTGATTCCGATCCACGACCAGGCCTTCCTGCTGCCGGCCTGCCTGCGAACGGTCCTGGCGCAGGAAATGCGCGAGATCGAGGTGCTCGTCGTCGGTGACGGCTGCACTGACGACAGCGAGAGCGCGGCGCTGGCGGCGGGCGACCGGCGGCTGCGTTGGCTGGGGCTGCCGAAGGCGCCCGGCTACGGATACGCGAACCGCGCCCGCGCGATCGCCGAGGCGCGCGGCGAGTGGATCGCCTATCTCGCCCCGGACGATCTCTGGGCGCGAGATCACCTCGGGGGCCTGCTGGCGGCCCTCGAGGCGGCCCGCTGCGACATGGCGTTCGCGCGACCGGTGATCGCCGGCGCCGCGGGCACTCTCTCCCCGCACTACCTGCCCTTCGACGTCCTCGCGTCCGGGCCGCGACCGCCGATCGGCGCGCGCCTGGCCTTCGTATCGCCCTCCCAGATCGTGCAGCGCCGCGAGCTCGTGGAACGAGCGGGCAACTGGGACGGGCGCCGCCTCGAGCACGGGGACATCGATCTCTGGCGGCGCTGCCGCCGGGCCGGAGGGCGCCTGCTCTACGTTCCACGCCCCAGCGTCGTGCGCTTTCCGTCCTACGCCTTCCGCGCTTCCGGCCGCGACCGCCTCGCCACGCTGCACGCGAGCGTGGCCGAGCAACTGGTCTCCGGCCAGCTCGACCTGGCCGGCCTGCGCTGGCCATGGCCACACCGCGCTTTTGGCTGGCTGAGAGACGCGGCCGTGGTCTCCGTGGCCCGCGGTCCGGGTTTCGTCCGGAGCCTCCTGAAGCGATGACGGCACGGGCCGAGCTCCGCGCGCGCTACGAGGCCGAGGGCTACCTCTGTCCCCTGGAAGGCCTGTCGCAGGAGGAGGCCGTCGCGGCCTGCGAACGCCTGCAGGCGCTTCTGGGGGGCCGGGCGATCCTGCCGCCCGCGCAGCGCTTCAACCCTCATCTGTTGCTCGGGTGGGTGGCAGAGATCGCCACCGATGCCCGCATCCTGGATCGCGTCGAAGACGTGCTCGGGACCGACATCCTGGTCTGGCGCACGAGCTTCTTCCTGAAGTCGGCGGGCAGCCCGAGCTTCGTGGCCTGGCACCAGGACTCGGCCTACTGGGGGCTCGACGGGCGCAACGTCGCCACGGCCTGGGTCGCGCTCAGCGACAGCCTGGAGGCCAACGGTTGCGTGCGCGTCCTGCCCGGCAGCCACCGCGAGCCGGAGCTTCCCCACGTCCTCGACACCAGCGAGAGCAACCTGCTCGTACGCGGCCAACGCATCGCGGTCGTCGTCCCCGACGAGCGCACGCGACCGCTCGAGCTGCGGGCGGGCCAATTTTCCCTGCACAACGTGGGTCTGGCCCATGGCTCGGGGCCCAACCGGTCTGCGTCTCCACGCCTGGGGCTCGCCATCCGCTACCTAGCCCCGGAAGTGAGGCCGCGCTACGGCCGTCACGGCGCTGCATTGGCGCGCGGCCACGACCTGTTCGGCCACTTCCTGCTGGAGCCCTTTGCGACGGGAGACGCGGCGGCGTCGAGCCGTGTCCACGGCGCGTCGCTGCGCCGCTACGCCGGTGAACTGGTGGCCTCGGCCTGGCGCGAATCGAAGCTGGACGCGCTCAGCCTGCTCACTCGACTGGCGCTGCGGCCGGGGACGTGGCGGACGCTGCTGCTGCTGGCCGCGCGACCTTGGGGCCGTGCGGCTCCGCGAAGCCGGCCTTGAAGGCCGACTCCAGGTTCGTGAAGCTGCCGGCGGCCGCGTCGATGGCCGACAGCCGCGTGGGTCGCTCGGGCCACGGAATGCCCAGGGCGGGATCGTCCCAGCGACAGCGCAGATCCTCCTCCTGCTGCCAGGTCGGTGTCAGGCCCAGGAGCTGGAGGCTGTCTTCGAGGTAGAGAAACCCGTGGGCGACGCCGAATGGAATCGAGAGGGCGCTCGGCTCCTCGGCGCGCAGCTCGACGCACGCGACCATCCCGTGACTCTCGACCCCGGGTCGCAGGTCCCGCAGGCCCACGATAGCGCGACCGGCCACGAGCACCAGGTAGTCGCGGCGACGGGGGTGCACCTGCACCCCACGCAAGGTGCCTTTGCGCGAACGCAGCCAGTTCCACTGTGACGGAGGGGCTTCCCCACTGGCCGCCCAGGTTTCGCGGAACAGCTCGGTGAGCTGGCCGCGTTCGTCGTCGTGGGTGACCAGGGATCGCAGCGTCACACCGAGCGGAAGCCGGGACGGGGTCATGGGGAGAGGCCGTAACATATCACGCAAGGTGGTCGCCGCCCGGCGCATCGGTCTCGTCGGCTGTGGCCGCTGGGGCCGGAACATCCTCCGCGACTTGCGCGAACTGGGGGCGCGCGTCCACGTTGCGGACCCCGATCCCGACGCACGCGGGCGCGCCCAGGGCGAGGGTGCGGCGTCGGTCGCCAGCGAAGTCACCGAGCTGCCCGATGCCGACGGCTTCGTGGTGGCCGCGGGCGCCGCGGCGCACGCCGCCCTGGTTGCGGAGCTGCTGCCCAGGGGCCGGCCCGTCTTCGTCGAGAAGCCCTTTACCGTCGACCCGGCGGACGCCCGAAGGCTGGCCGCCGAGGCGCCAGACCGAATCTTCGTGATGGATAAGTGGCGCTACCACCCCGGTGTCGAAGCCCTTTCGACACTCGGGCGGAGCGGCGAGCTGGGTGCCATCCTGGGGTGTCGCAGCCTGCGCTTCGGCGGCGCCTTGAAGGTCCGCGACGTGGACTCGGTCTGGACGTTGGCGCCTCACGAACTCTCCCTGGGCCTCGAGCTGCTCGGAGGTGTGCCCGAGGCCCGTGAGGCCCATGCGGAAGGAGCACGGGACGCGCCCACTGGCCTCGCCGCGAGCCTCGGTGAGGCCCCCTGGCAGTGCTTCGAGGTCTCGGCGGCCCGGAGCGTCTACCGGCGCGAAGTCGAGCTGATCGGGGAGCGCGGAAGGGCGGCGCTGCTCGACCCCTACGCCGACCACATCAGCGTCCGCATCGGGCCGGGCGCCGGCCAGCAGCGTGCCATCGAGACAGAGCCGCCCCTGAGGCGGGAGCTGCGCGCGTTCCTCGGCCATCTCGACGGGGGCCCGCCGCCGCGCACCCGCGCCGAGGACGGCGCTACGGTCGTGGCCCGGCTCTGGGAGCTGCGGCGGCTCGCCGGCCTGTCTGGCTGACGCCTATACTGTGTCGTGCGCATCGTTGCCGCGATGTCGGGCGGCGTGGACTCCTCGGTGGCCGCGGCCCTGCTCAAGGAACAGGGCCACGACGTCGTCGGGATCTCGATGCAGCTCCACGACCAGACCGAAGGGGCCGGGCCGGGCTTCGGGCGCTGCTGCGCCCTGGACGACCTCCACGACGCCAAGGCTGTCGCGGCCCGGCTCGGCATCCCCCACTACGTGCTGGACCTCGAGCGCTCCTTCGCCTCCGGCGTCGTGTCGCCCTTCGTCCGCGACTACCTCCAAGGCCGCACGCCCCTGCCCTGCGCCCACTGCAACACCGAGGTCAAGTTCGCGAGCCTGGTGGAGAAGACCCGGCATCTCGGCATCGCCCACGTCGCGACCGGACACTACGCGCGCAAGGACCAGGACGCGTCGACCGGCCGGGAGCGCCTGCTGCGCGGCCGCGACCGGCGCAAGGACCAGTCCTACTTCCTGTTCGGCCTGACGCAGGGACAGCTGCGTGCCGCGCTGTTCCCGGTGGGCGACCTCGAGAAGCCGGAGGTGCGCCGCATCGCGGCCGACCGAGGCCTGCCTGTGGCCGACAAGCCCGAGAGCATGGAGATCTGCTTCGTGCCGGACGGCGACTACGCGGCCTTCGTGGAGCGCCAGGCGCCTGAGGCCTCGCGGCCCGGGCCGATCGTGGACACCGCCGGAGCCGTGGTCGGCGAGCACGCCGGCATCCACCGCTTCACCGTCGGCCAGCGCAAGGGGCTCGGCATCACCGCCGCGCGCCCGCGCTACGTGCTGCGCGTGGTGCCCGAGACCGCGACCGTGGTCGTTGGAGACGAGGAGGGCCTGCTCTCGGATCGCCTCGTGGCCCGCGACGTCAACTGGCTTTCGGTCGAACCGCCCCGCGTGGAGAGTCGCGCCGACGTGCGCATCCGGTATCGGCACGCCGAGGCCCCGGCCACGCTGCGGCCAGCCGGCGCCGGGCAGGTCGAGATCCGATTCGACGCGCCGCAGCGGGCGATCACCCCAGGCCAGGCCGCGGTCTTCTACGACGGCGAGGTCTGCCTGGGCGGCGGCTGGATCGAATAGCCTCGTTCAACGCAGCAGCTCCAGGGCGCGGCGCGCGGCCTCCTGGTGCGCCACCTTCTTGGAGCTGCCCTCGCCCGAAGAGACCGGGCGTCCCGCGATCCGGCATTCGACCCGGAAACGAGGCCGGTGGCTGGGGCCGCTCTCGCTCACCACCACGTACTCCGGAACGGCTTGTCCGCGCGACTGCAGCAGTTCCTGGAGCGCACTCTTGTGGTCCAAGGTCGCGTCGTGGGGAAAGGTCGCGATCTCGTCGCCGAAGTCTCGTTCGACGAACCGGTGGGCCGCCGCGATGCCGCCGTCGAGGTACAGCGCCGCGATCACCGCCTCGTAGGCGTCGGCCCACAGGGCGGCCTTGCGGCGCCCCCCGGTCTTCTCCTCGCCCCGGCCCAGGCGCAGCAGATCGGGCAGGCCCAAGAGGTCCGCTCGCCGGGCGAGGCTGGGTTCGGAGACGAGATGCGCGCGCACCCGGCTCTTCACTCCCTCGGGGCCCTCCGGTTCGTGGCGGTGCAGCAGGTCCGACACGGCGAAGCCGAGCACGGCGTCGCCGAGGAACTCGAAGGGCTCGTTGTGGCGGGCCTCGACGCCCGCCTCGTTGGCGTGGCTCGTATGGGTGAGCGCACGCTCCAGCATTTCGGGATCGCGGAACCTGTGGCCCAGGCGCGCCGCCAGCTCGGCGAGTGCCTGGGCGCGAGCCGGATCGACGCTCACCGGGCGCCGGCGTCGCGCTCGAACACGACCCGGCCGCCGACCAGCGTGAGGTCCACGGGCGTCGTCAGGATCTGCTGCGGGGCGATGCCGAACAGGTCGCGCTCGAAGACCACCAGGTCCGCCAGCTTGCCGGCTTCGAGTGTGCCCTTGCGGCCTTCGGCGAACTCGGCATAGGCCGAGCCCCGCGTGTAGGCGTCGAGGGCGTCGGCGAGGCCGACTTTCTCCTGCGGCTCGAAGCCGCCGGCCGGTCCGCCCTCGGGGAGCTCGCGCGTGATCGCCGCGTAGAGCCCGAGGCGCGGGTCGAGCGGCTCCACGAACCAGTCGGTGCCGAAGGCCAGCGGCACTCCGGCCGCCAGGAACGAGGCCCAGCGGTATGCATCCTTCAGGCGCGCGCGGCCGATGTGCTTCTCGACGAAGCGCATGTCGTCGATGCAATGCGACGGCTGCACCGATGCCACGACGCCGAGTGACTTGTAGCGCGCGAGGTCCCTCTCCGCGACGTGCTGGGCATGCTCGATGCGAAAGCGCCTGTCGCGGGCGGGGTTCGCGCGTGACGCCTGCTCGAAGGCGTCGAGCACCAGGCGGTTGGCCCGGTCGCCGATCGCGTGCACCGCGAGCTGGAAGCCTGCCGCGTCGGCGTCGCGGATCAGCCGCTCGAGCTCCTGCTGCGGGTGGAGCAGCAGGCCCGTCGAAGCGGGGTTGCTCGAGAACGGCGCGAACAGCGCGGCCGTGGCGGACCCGATCGAACCGTCGGCGAGGATCTTGAGGGCTCCCATGCGGATCCAGTCGTCGCCCAGCCCGGTGCGCACTCCGGCTCGCAGCAGCGGATCGAGGGCGGACGCCGCGTAGCGCCACACGTACATCCGGGCCGTGAGTTCGCCGCGGGCGTGCAGCTCCTGGTACGTCGGCAGCGCGTCGACCGACGAGTTGTCCTGGATCGTCGTCACCCCGACGCGCGCGGCCTCCGCGAGCGCGGCGCTTGCCGCGCGCAGGTTCAGCTCCCGCGAGGGTTCGGGCACGACTCGCGAGACGAGATCCTGGGCGTTGTCCTTGAGCAGCCCGGTCGGTGCGCCCTCGGCGTCGCGGACGATCTCGCCGCCGTGGGGCGCCTGGGTGTCGCGGGTCACGCCGGCCAGGCGCAGGGCGAGGCTGTTGGCCAGCGCCATGTGGCCGTCGAGCCGGCTCACGAAGACGGGGTGGTCCGGCGTGACTGCGTCGATGAGCTGCCGGACCGGCTCGGCCTTGGATGGCCAGGCCTGGTGGTCCCAGTTGCCCTGGAGGATCCAGGTTCCCTTCGGCAGCGTCTGCGCGTGGGCGCCCAGGCGCCGCGCGAAGTCGGCTTCGTCCTTCGACGGGCGCAGGTCCACAGACAGCAGGCCGAAGCCGCCGTCGATGAAGTGGACGTGGGCGTCGTTGAATCCCGGCACGACCAGCCGGCCACGCAGCTCCACGACCCGCGTGGCGGGGCCGATGAGAGGCGCGACCGACGCGTCGTCGCCGACCCACATCACGCGCTCGCCCCGCACGGCCAGGGCCGTGGCCTCGGCCAGGCCCTTGCCCGGCCAGACGCGGCCGCCGCGCAGCACCAGGTCGGCGTGGAGCGGGACGCTCACGAGCAGGCTGCAGAGCAACACTTCATACCACCTTCAGGATCACCAGGGTCATGTCGTCGTGCTGCGCGGCCTCGCCCACGAAGCTGCGGATCTCGGCCAGGATCCGCTCTTTCAGCTCCTCGCTGCTCAGCGATTCGCTCTGCTCGAGGATGTCGCGCAGGCGCTGCTCGCCGAACAGCTCGGCCTTCACGTTCATCGCCTCCGACAGGCCGTCGGTGAAGAACAGGAAGGAGTCGCCCGGCGCGAGCGGAACCTGCGCCTCCTCCAGGATCTTGTCGAAGCGGTCGCCCCGGTCGATGCCGAGGCCGAGGCCCGCGGGCGTCAGCACGCGGGTGCGCCCGCTGTCCCGCTCCAGGTGCAGGATCGGGTTGTGGCCCGCGCGGGCGTAGCGCATGGTGCGGGCGGCGGTGTCCACGATCGCGTAGGTCATGGTGATGAACGAGCGCGAGTCCATGTTGGCCGACAGGATGTGGTTCGCCTCGCACAACAGCTTGGCCGGCGAGTCGTAGATCCGCGACAGCGACAGCACCAGGCCCTTCAGCTCGGCCATGTAAAGCGCCGCCGAGGTGCCCTTGCCCGACACGTCGGCGATCAGCACCCCCATGCGCGTCGGCGACAGCGGCAGCAGGTCGTAGTAGTCGCCGCCCACCTCGGCCGCCGGCAGGCACAGGGCCGCGACGCGCAGGCCGGGCAGGGAGATGGCGCCCTGGGGAGGCAGCAGGCTCATCTGGATCTGCCGGGCGATGCGCAGCTCCTCTTCCAGCCGCTCCTTCTCGGCGCGTTGCTGCAGCAGGTCCTCGATGCCGCGCGCCATGAGGTTGAAGGACTCGGCCAGCTCTCCGAGCTGGTCGTGGCTGCGCACCTTGATCACGTGGCCGAAGTCCCCCTGGCGCAGCTTTTCGGTGCCCACGGACAGGTTGTGGATGCTGCGGGTGATCGAGCGCGCCAGCACCAGGCCCACCAGCAGCGCGATCACGTACACGAGCAGGAAGACGCCACCCACGATGGCGAGCGCCTTCACCAGCAGGTCGGCCATGTTGAGGCGGCCGGGGGACAGGTGGCGGATCAGCTCCAGGGGCTGGAATCCGAACGTCATCGGGTCGTCTTCGCGCTGGCCCGTCTCCCATACCGTGCGTTCCGGGGTCGCCAGGAACGCCATGCCCGCGCCCGCGACGTCCTCGCCCAGGCGTTTGGCCCGGTCGTCGTCGATGTCGATCCGGATCCCGGCGCCCTCGTCGCCTTCGAGTCGCTTCACCGTGCCGCCGGTGGTGAACATCTTGATGCCCGTGCGCGCTTCGAGCCCCGCGAACACCTGCCGGTCGATCGGCGTCTCGATCAGCATGAACGCGTCGCCTTCGCGCCACAGCCCGCGCAGCACCTCGTCCTTCTCCCCGATGCGCGCGATGCCCGAGAACCCGGGGCGGTCCTGCAGCCAGGCCGGCAGGCGCGTGGGCAGGGCTGGATCGCCGGCCAGGCGCCGCCCGCCGCGCACGAGGACGAAGCGCAGTCCGGGATGCACGCGCCGCGCCGCTTCGAGGCTGGTGACCAGCGCCTTTTCGAGGGCCGCCGTGTCGCTGGGCAGGCCTCGGAGCGCCGAGCGCGCGTTCGTCTCCAGGATCTGGCCCGCGCGCTCGAGTTCCGTGAGCACCATGTGGGACCCGACCAGGCCCGAGAAGAAGAGCCACGCGATGTAGAACAGCAGGGAGAGCAGGACGATCGGCACCACGGCGATGAACAGGTACGACACCAGGAGCTTGGTGCGGATGCGCCACAGCAGGCGCCGAAAGGCCCAGATGACGAGGCGCACACCGAAGACGAAGCCGTAGACGCACAGCACCACCACGGCGATCCCGTCGAGGGGCTCGAGCGAGAGGCCCAAAAGCGCCAGGAACTGGATCGCGAGCGCCGCCAGCAGGATGCGGCCGCGCCAGGTCGTCGCGAGGAAGCGGCGGGCCCGCAACAGGAGCCTTTCCGATGCCGCGGGTGGTGCTTTCAGCAACTGATAGGCGGACATCGGCCGCTCGACTATAGCAAAGGCCCTGCATTGACACCCCGCGCAGCGATGGGCTAGCGTCAGCCGCCGATGCTCGCGCTCGCCCTTCTCGCCGCGCTCTCGGACCTGGCGGCGGTCGGGGTCGTCACCGGCGCGCGGCCGGGCAGCGGCGTCGTGGTGCTGCGCTTCCAGGGACGGGGACGCGTGGTCGCTGTTGGCGAACACGCCTTCGGCGCACGGGTCGTCTCGATCGCCGCCGATCGCGTGATCCTGGAGCAGGACGGGCGCACGGAGGAAGTGCAGCTCGCAGGGGTCTCGCTCACGGCGCCCCGCCCCGAACCGCCCGCCGGCCCCGCCCCGGCCCTCCAGGCCGCGCCCGGCGAGCCAGTCTCTGTTTCCCATTCCCTCTCCCGCGAGGACGTGCAGCGCCGGCTCGGCAGCGAGATCCCGCGCATCCTCGGTGAGACCGCGCTGCGGCCGGTGTCCGAGGACGGGCGCGTGGTCGGCCTGCAACTCGTGCGCGTGGCTTCGGGCACGCTGCTGACCGAGCTCGGCCTGCGGTCCGGCGACGTGCTCACCCAGATCAACGGCACGCCCACCGACAGCCTGCCCGCCCTCATGGCGCTGTGGGCCCGGCTGCAGGGCGAATCGGCCCTGCAGGCCACGGTCGTGCGCGACGGGCGCGCCGTCCAGCTCTCGCTCAACCTGAGGTAGCCCGTGAACCGGCTGCTGCTGCTGCTCCTGGCGTCGGCCGTCGCCGCGCCCGTGGGCGCCTGGGGCTTCGAGGCCCATCGCCTGGTCAACCGTCGGGCCATCGACACGCTGCCGCCGCCCCTGCGCGCCCTATTCGAGAGGAATGCCGCCTTCGTATCGGAACACTCGATCGATCCCGACCTGTGGCGATCGGCAGGAAGCGCCGGCGAGGACCCCAACCACTTCCTCGACATGGACGCCTTTGGCGACCCGCGCGCCATCGATCACGACGAGGCCGCGCACCTGCGGCGGCACGGCGCCGAGGCCCGAGTGAAGGGCCGCGTGCCCTGGCGCATCGCCGAGGTGTATGGCGAGCTGGTGCAGGCGCTGCGCGACAAGCATCCGGGCCCGGCACTGGAACGGGCCGCGACGCTCGGGCACTACGTCGGCGACGCCCACGTCCCCCTTCACTCCGTCGTGAACCACGACGGTCAGCTCACGGGTCAGAAGGGCATCCACTCGCGCTGGGAAAGCGACCTGTTCGAGCGCTTCGAGCGGCAGATAGCACCTCGCGTGCGGCCGGCGGCGGCGACGGCCCGCCACGACCCGGTCGAGCTGACCTTCGAGGTGCTGCTCGAGTCGTTCCAGGACGTGCCACAGGTCCTGGAGGCCGACCGCAGCCTGGCCGGAGCACGAGACTTCGCCGACACGCCCGAGAACGACCGCTACGGCGACGGCTACTTCAGCGCCCTCTTTGTCCGCGAGGAGGATCGGCTGCTGGCGCGCCTGCAGCGGGCCTCCGAGCGCCTGGGCGCGCTGTGGCTCGGCGCCTGGGAGGACGCCGGCCGGCCCGAGCTTCCCGATTTTCGTTTCCCCTACGTACGGCGCGGCTCGAAGCTCGTGATGCTCTCGCTGGACGGTGCGGCGGCCCCCGCCATCGACGACGCGGTGCGGCGCGGCGCCATGCCGAACCTGGCGCGGCTCCGCGCCCGCGGCGCCACGGCCCAGGGGTCGCTCACGCCGCTCCCCGTCAAGACCCCGGCCGGTCACGCGGCGGTGTTCACGGGAGCCTGGCCCGATCGCAACGGCATCGCCGGCATCGAGGTGCCGGTGCCGGGCGCGAACGTGCTGGCGGCCCGGTCCGGCTATACCTCCGAGATGCTGCGGGCCGAGCCGATCTGGGTCACGGCGGCGCGCCAGGGTCTGGACGTCTCGGTGATCAGCGCGACCCAGAGCTTCCCCTTCAACCCGTTCCTCGAGGAGAAACGCTTCGGCGGCGACTTCGGCTGGAGACTCGCGCTCTTCGACAGCTATCAGAACCGGCAAGCGGCGTCGGCCGCCCTCACCGCGAAGGACGTCCGCGCGCGTCCGGCCGCCGGCTGGCGCGGCATGCTGCCTGTCCACCAAGGCAGCCCACGGGACTTCGAGCTCAACGTCGCAGGAGCCCGGATCGAGGCCCTGCTCTATGACGACCCGGCCGACCCCGTCGCGGGCTTCGACACGCTCTATCTCGCAACCGACAAGCGCGCGGGCAGCGGGGTCGTCCTGAAGCCACAGGCGCCAAGCGCCTCGACCGACGCCATCCGCGCCCTCAGCGTCCGCACGCCCGCGGGCGAGCTGGGCGTGCACTTCCGCCTTTTCTCCCTGGCTCCCGACGCTTCGGAGTTCCTGCTGTTCGTGGCCGAAGCCGGCCTCATCCGGAGCAATCGCCCGCTGCTGGAGCCTGCCGCCCTTCGGGCGACGGGGGGCTTCGTGGGCAACGGCGCGGATGAACTATATAAGGAAGGCGTTTTCGGCCGGCCGCTGTGGCAGGGGGGCGACGGTTCGGCCGAGGCCCGCTACCTCGAGACCGCCCTGCTCGTGGAGAGGCAGTTCGAGCGGCTCTCGGACTTCGGCCTCGACCGCACGCGCTGGGACCTCCTGATCACGTACCTCCCCTTCCCCGACGAGCAGTTTCACCTCTGGTACGGCTATCTCGACCCGAAGCTTCCCGGCCACGACCCGAACCTGGCTCGGGAGCTGCGACCCTTCGTGGACCGGGCCCTTGGCATCGCGGACGCGTTCGTCGGCCACCTGGCTAACAGGCTGGACCAGGACACCATGCTGGCCGTCGTCTCGGATCACGGCGTGCTGGCCACGCACAAGGACATCCTGTTCAACGTCGCGCTGCACAAGGCCGGGCTGCTCAGCCTGACTTCGGACGGCGACGTAGACCTGTTCCGCACCCAGGCCGTCTACTTCCCCGGAAACTCCGGGTACTTCCTGTTGAACCGCGTCGCGCGCCGGGAGGGCGTCGTGACTCCGGCGCAGGAGGCCGCGGTCCTGGACCGCCTCAAGGCGGCGCTTTTGGGCATCCGCGACCCCGAGACGAACCGGCCCGTCGTGACCGCGATCCTCGACCCGCGGGACAAGGGGCACGAGCCCGGCATCGGCGGCCTCATCGGCGGCGACCTCTACGTGGACGTCGCTCCGGGCTACTACAGCTCGGCCTCGCTGCGCGGGGACACCATCAGGGCGCGACGGCCCAGCGGCGAGCACCTCTACTCGCCGCAGCGGCCCGAGGTCCATGCGTCCTTCGCCGTCGCGGGACCCGGAGTCGCCGCAGGCGTGGACCTGGGCCTGATCCGCCAGATCGACATCGCACCGACGCTCGCGACCCTCCTCGGGATCGAGCCTCCCGCCCAGGCTCACGGCGCCGTGCTGCGGAAGGCACTCGAGCGCGACACGCAGGGCGTGGGCGGCCGGTGACGCAGCGCGTGCCGGCCGACACGTTACGCGCGCGTTCCTGCCGGTGGCCGCAGGGCACGCATCCTGCAAGGCCTGACGCGATGCGCAGGCTGCGGCTGCTGCTGGTCGGGTCGCTCGGCCTCGTCCTCGTCTCCGCCCTGGTGGCCTGGTGGCAGGTCGGCAAGAGCGTCGAGACGGCGCTCCGCGCTGCCGACCCCGAGCGCAGGCCCCTTCAGTTCCTTCCGGTCGCGGCTCGAGCGGCCGCAGGACCGCGTTGGGGCGGCGCCGACGTCGAAGCCGTGGCGTTCACGCCGGCAGGCCTCGTCGCCGCCGGGGGCTCCGGCGTCTTCGACGCGTCGGGAGACCTTGGCAACGGCCTGCCGACCCTGAAGGCCACGGCGCTCGCGCTCTGGCGCGGGCGACTGGTGGTCGCACTCGCCCAGGGCGGGGTCTACGTGCGCAACGAAGACCGCTGGCAGGAGTTGCGGACGGGCTGGGGGGCGCTCCACTCGCGCGTGCTCGCGGAGAGCGAGGCGGGCGAGCTGCTGGTCGGCGCCCGAGAGGGGCTGTTCCGCGTCTCCTGGGGCGAGCGAAGCCTCGAGCGAGTGGACCCGCATCCTGTGAGGGCCGTGTCGGCCGCAGCCGGCCGGATCCTGGCCGGCGGGGAGGAGGGCCTGATCCTCATCGAGGGGCGCACCTCCACACGGATCGAAACGCCCGACCGCTGGATCGAAGCCGTGGCGCTGACCGAGACCACGGCCTGGGTCGTCACCGCGACGGGCCTGCTCCGCGGCGCATCCGCCGCCGACCTCCGCGCGGTGCGCCAGGGAGACGAGGTCGTGACCGGAGCCTTTCAGGCCGGCCGCTTCGCCGCGCTCACCGAGACGGGCACGACGCTGCTGCGCTTCGACGCCGCGGGGCTCGTCGGTGAGGAAGCGTTGCCCGCGCGGGCGCGCAGGCTGTTCGAAGTCGAGGGCGAGCTGCTGGCCGACACGTCCTCGGGGCTCTTGCGGCGCACGCCGCTCGGCTGGCGTCCCGCGCTGAAGTCGCCCGCCGCGTTGCCGCCGGGAACCGCCCACGTCAGCGCCCTCGCTCGGCTCGGCGACCGCGTCGTCATGGGCCTCTTCGACGGCGGCTTGCTCGTGGGGACGCCCCAGGGCGACGGGTTTGTCTGGGGCAAGGTGGAAGGCTCGGCCGCCTGGGGTGTCAACGCCCTGCTGCCGGCCGGCGGCGTCGTCTGGGTCGCGAGCCTGCGCGGCGCCGCGCGCTTCGACGGGACCCGGCTCGAGGCGCTGCCGGGGCCCGGTGCCGCCTTCTCGCTGGCCGCCACGAGCCAAGGCGTCGCGATCGGATACGGCCAGGGCGTGCGGTTGCCCGACGGTCGCCTGTTGTCCGCGTTCCACGGCCTGCCCGGGAACCAGGCCACCGCCCTGCTGCCGGGTCCGGCCCTGGTCGTGGGAACGCCCTCGGGCCTGGGCGCGATCGACGCCATGCGCGTGAGCTGGCGCGCCACGTCGGCGGACGGCCGGCTCCCCCACCCGTGGGTCACGGCACTCGCCTCGACGCAGACCGGCGTCTTCGTCGGCACTTACGGCGGTGGCGTCGTGAGGCGCGCGAGCGACGGACGCTTCGACCGGCTCGTCGAGACGGACGGCCTCAAGGTGAGCGCCGGCGCGCTCGTGGCCGAGGGCGAAGCGCTCTGGCTCGGCAGCGAGGGCCTGGGACTCCTGTGGCGCTCCCGAGACGGCGAGCGCTTCACGCCGGTGCCCGCCGCGCTGCCGTCGCCGATCGTGACGGCGATCCTGCCGCTTCAGGCCTCGCTCCTGGTGGGAACGAGCGAGGGCGTCGCGCTGCTCTCGCGCGGATCGATTCGATGAGGTGCGCGCGCGGCCTGGTCGCGGGCGTGGCCATGACGGCGGCTGGCGCAGGCGTGCAGGCGCAGGCCGGCCTGCTGGTCCCGACCAGCAGCGGCGTGGCCGACGAGAAGATCCTGAGCTTGCGCGAGATGAGGATCGACGTCGGCGTGGCGCGCGGCTACGCCCGCGTGAACGTGCTGCAAGTGTTCGAGAACCACACCGGCCGGATTCAGGAAGGGACCTATCGCTTCGCGCTGCCCCCGAGCGCCGCGGTCGGCGACTTCGCGGTATGGGATGGCCTGGTGCGCATTCCCGGCGTGATCCTGGAGAAGCAGCGGGCGCGCGCCATCTACAGCGCTCTCACCGCGCAGCGCATCGACCCCGGCCTCCTGCAGCAAGGGGAGGAGGAGGAAGGCGAGGGCGGACCCGAAGCGCGCCCATCGGCTTCGGCGCTGTTCTCAGTCAGCGTGGCGCCGATCCCGGCCCACGGCACCAAGCGTCTGGAACTGCAGTTCCAGCAGGAGGTGCCTTTCACCTCGCGCCGGGGCGAGTTCCGCCTGGCGCTCCGGCCGCCGGACGGCGCGCCTCCCCGGGTCGGCCAGCTCGAGGTCCAGGTGCGCGTGGAGGGCGCCGGGATCGACGCTGGCGAGGCGGGACTGCCTCTCGAAGTGGTGAGCGGCAGCGCGCGCTTTTCGGGTCGCGGCATCCCGCTCGATCGCGATCTCGTCATCCGCCTGCGGCCCGGTGCCTTGCCGCCGACGCAGCTCAGCGCTTTCCGCAACCCCGATGGCCGCCTCCCCGATGGCCTGGCCCTGGCGCCGTGGGAGCGTCCGTCGGAGATCCCTCCTGAGAAGGACGGCTTCTTCCTCGTCGAGCTGTTGCCACCCGGCGAAGCCCGGCCCCCGCAGGCCGCCTCGGCACGCGACGCCGTGAGCCTGGTCGCGCTCTTCGACACGTCCTTGAGTCACCGGTTCTCCGGGCTCGAGGCGTCCTGGGCGAGCCTGGTGCGCGCCCTGCAGACACTACGACCGGACGACCGATTCGCCGTGCTGCCGTTCGATCGGCGGCCCGGCGCCGCGACGCTCGCGGCAGCGAGCCCCGATGCGGTGGAGGCGGCTCTCGCGGCGCTGCGGGAGCGCCCGCTGTCTCCCGGCACCGACCTGCCCGCTGCGCTCGCCGCGGCACGCGGCATCGCCGGGCCCGAGGGGCGCCTGCTGCTCCTGACGGACGGCTTCGGAGCGCCGCCGTCGCAGCGCCTGCTGGAAGCGCGCGGCTCGCTTCCGCTCTACACGATCGCGACCGGCGAGGCCGGCGAATCGTTGCGCGCCGCGTCGAATGCGTTGTTGCCCGCGACGGCCACCTCGCTCGAGGCCGACCTCTTCTTCCAGCGGCTCACTGCTCCGGAGCAACGGGAGGTGCCGGCGCGCACCGACGGCGCGCCCTTCACGAGCTCGGCGCGGGGCCTCCGGGACGTCTACCCGGTCCTGATTCAACCACCGGCGCCCGGTTCGCTCTCCGGTTGGGTGGGCCGCTACGCCGAACCCCAGGCCGCACGCTTCGACTTCACGACAGCGCTCCTGCCCGAGGGCCTGAGGCGCCTGGAGGCCGCGCTTCCCGAGCGGGCCAACGAGGCCCGCGACCTGCCGCGGCGCTGGGCCCGCGCGCGCGTGGATCACCTGCTGGCCCTGATCGAGAGCGAAGGCGAGCGGCGCGAGTGGATCGAGGAGATCATCGCGCTCTCGAAGCGATACAAGTTCGTGACGCCCTACACGGCATTCCTGGCTGCGCCGCGCTCGCTCCTGCGGCCGCGCCGCATCCAGCCTGGCGACCCGGTGCTGCGCGTGGAATGCGATCCCGGAATCGTGTCGGCCGTGGCTCTCTTTCCCTTCGGCCTGCGCCTGCCCTTGCTGCGCCGGCCCGAGACGCCGACGTGGGAGGGCCGCTTCCTCGTCCCGCTGGGACTGAAGGACGGACGCTACGAAGTACGCATCCTGCTGCGCGACCGAAGTGGCGCGCGCCTGACCGAGACCAAGTCCTTCGTGCTCGACGGCCGCGCCCCGGAAATCCTCCCCGACCCGCTGGCGCCGGCCCGTGCCGGCCAGACGCTGCGGCTCGCAGTGCGCACGGACCAGGACGTGGTCCTGCTGTCGGCACGGCTGGGCGAGCACGCGCCGGTCCCGCTGCGCTGGGACGCGAGCGCCAAACGCTCGGTCGGCATGCTGCGCGTTCCCAGCTCCGCTCACGGCCGCCAGGAGATCGTGTTCGAGGCCGTGGACGGCGCCAAGAACCGCGGGTTCGCTCGGGCGGCCGTGGAGGTGGTGCCGTGAAGCGCTGGCACCTGCTGCCGATCCCCCTGGCCCTCGTAGGCCTCGCCGCGGCTCCGGTGCCGTGGGAGGAGTTGACGCCGGCGGATCTCGTGTACGAGGCGATGACGCGCGTGGCGCGCATCGAGGGTCACGAAGTCCACTACCCGACCCCGACCGCCGAGCTGGCGCGGCTGCTCGAGGGCCGAACGGAGCCCGAGGCACAACGGCAGCTGGCGGAAACGCGCTTCGCGCTCGGAGATCGCGCGGGCGCATTGCGTGCGCTCGAAGCCTGGGCGGTCGCGGCCGGACCCGCGGCGTGGCACGAGGCGGCGCGCTGGGCCGCCGCGCGCCTCGAGATGGCCTTCGCGTTCCGCGCGGCAGAGCGCGCGCTGGCGGGCCTGGACGCGGATGCCAAGCGAGCTCTCCTCGGCGAGCGCATCGCCTGGGCCGAGCGCCACCCGGACCTGGCCGACGCCCTGGCGCTGCGCGGAGAGCGAGCCGCCGCGCTGCCCGACGACGGGACCGCGCTGGAGGACTGGTTTTTGGCCCTCGAAAAGGCGGGACGCTACGACGAGGCCGAGCAGGCACTCTCGGAAACCAGCGCCCTCGATCCCGAGCGCCGAGTCCTGCTGCGCTCCGACCTGCTCGCGGACCGAAAGGACGCGCGGCGCGCGTTCGAAGTCCTCGATGCGATCGTGGAGGCGCCCGGGAGCCTCGAGCTGCGTCAGGCGTACGCACGCCGCGTGGACGCCTGGAACCGCGACCTGCCCGACGCCTGGCGCGGCCGGCTCGAACGACGTTTCGATGCGCCGGCCCTCGTGCGCCTGACGACCTACTTCCAGGGCCAGGGCCGCGGCGACAAGGCCGCGCTGCTGCTGCAGCAAGTGGAACGCCGCTACGAGAGCGGCTTCGACCGGGAGGGCTTCCGGCTGCTGTCCCGGCTGCACGGCGAACTGGGCGCGATACCCGAGGCGTTCCGCTCGGCGCTCGCCACGTCCCAACTCGGGTCCGAGGACGAGCGCACGGGCGATCTTCCGCACCTCGTGCGCTTCGCCTTGCGCGCCGGATCGCGGCCACTCGCCTGGGGCCACTACGACGACGAAGCCTACCGCTGGCTGGCGCGTGTCGACCGCACCCCGGGGTTCTGGACGGGGGGCCTCTCGTTTCTGCTGACGGGCCAGGACTGGAAAGAGGCCCTGGCGCGCCTGGAGACGGCAGCGCTTCCCGACCGCACGTTCGAGACGGCGCAGCTGCTGGTGGCCGAGCTGGAGCGTCGCGCGCCTCGGCACGAGGACCTGCAGGAGCTGCGTGTGCACCTGATGGAACGCCACGTGGAACGCGGCGACGGAAAAAAGGCCCTCGACCTGCTCGCGCGGGTCGAGCACGGCGCGACTCCCCGGGTCGCCGACGAAGCGCGGCGCGTGGCGCTGCTCGCGGTGCGTCAAGTCGAGGTCACCCTGGATGAGGAGGTGCGGCTGTTCGGCGCGCGGCTGCGTCACCTCGCGCCGGACGGCTCGCGCCCCAGCTTGCAAGCGGCCCCCTACTGGCAGCCCGAGTGGTCGGACGACGGCCACGCCGGCGAGTCCCGGCCGTGGCGCCGGCCTCGCGCCTACGGCACCCCCGCCTATCGTGAGGTGCTGCAGGAGGCCCAGAGCCGTCTCGACCAGCGCGACGGTTCGCATCGCACCTCGGTCAGCCTGTTCCTCGCCGAGCTCGATCGGCTGCCCGACGCTGAGAGCCTGTGGCTCGACCTGGCGCGGCGCCTCGAGGCCTGGAACCTCGACGACGAGCTGGGGCCGCGCTACGAGCGGGCGCTGCAACGCTTCAGCGGGCCCGAGTGGTGGGCGCGTGCCGCCCGCTTCTACGCCCGCCGCAGTCGCACCGCCGACCTGGGCCGGCTCGCTTCCGATCTCAGCGCGCGCTTCCGCGGCTCCGAGCTGTTCGAGCGTGCCGGTGCCATGGACGTGCGCCTGGAGTTGCCCGACCAGCCGAAGGTCGGCGAGCGGGTGCGCCTCTTCCCGTTCGCGGACCTCGTGCGCCTGCAGGCGCTGGAGCGATTCCCCCACAGCCCGCTGGTGGTGCGGGAAGCACTGGGCCGCCTCGAACGGCGCAGCCGCTTCGACGAGCGTCTCGCCAGGCTGGGTCCGGTCCGATGGAAGGCCGCGGACGATCGCGTCGTGGTGGACGACGCGCTCCTCGACCGCAAGCTGTGGGCGGCGCTGTTTGCGGACCCGCAGCGCCGCGAGGAGTACTTCGCGGCGAAGATGCGAGCGGGCTCCCTGGAGCAGGACCTCGTCGCCCTGGAGAACAGCGCCCAGCGCGGCCCGGTCGAGGACCGCCTGCTGTTCGAGGGCTGGGCGCGCCTGGCGCGCTTCGAAGCCGCGGCGCCCCACGCGGAACGACTGGCCGCGGCGTACCCCGGCGATCCCGACACGGCGCAGTCGGCGCTGGCGCTCTTCCGCTCGCTGGCGGGCCTCGATCCGGCCCAGGCCGCGCGGGCGCAGGCGCTCGTCGCGCGCTCCGGGCCCGCTGTCGTCGACCCTGCTCCGCTCTTCACCGAGCTGGGCGAGCTGCTCGAGGAGCGGGGCGATCCGGCCGCCGCCCTGCTCGCCTGGCGGCCGATCCTGGAACGCGAGCCAAGGAACCCGGAGCGCGTCCGTGAGCTCAGCACGCTGATGTGGGACTACGCGCACATGCCCGAGGCCCTCGAGGTGCTCGAAGGCGGCCGGCGTCGCCTCGGGAGGCCGCGCTTCATGGCCTTCGAGGCGGGAGTGTTGCGCGAAGAGACGCGCGACATCGACGGGGCCGTCCGCGAGTACCTGGCGGCCCTCGAGCCCGAGGAGGGCGGCTGCTACTGCTCGTCTTTCGAGGAGGACCAACGTTCCCTGCGCCGGCTGTCGCAACTGCTGGGGCGCGAGCGAGTCCTTGAGGCGGTCGCGCGTCGCATCGAGGTCCTGCGCCCGGGCGTCGCACCCGACGAGGAAGCGCTCGCGGCCTTCCTGCCCCTCGCGACCATCACGCCGCCCACGCCCGGCCACGCCTTCGACGCCGACGACTGGATCGACGCCATGGACATGCCGCGCGATCCGGTGGGCCGCGCGGAGCGCGAGGCGGCCCGCGAGAGCGCCCGGCCCGGCGAGCAGCAGGCCCTCGCCCGCATCGCCGAGGTCCTGCTCGCGCAGGCCGAGGCGATGACGCCCCACGCCAGCGCCCGCGAGTTCCTCGACGCACTGGAGCGCTGGGCCGTGCCTCTCCTCGAGGAACGCGACGTGGAGCGCATGGTGAGCTACCAGGTCGCGGTCCTGGAGCGGCGTTCCGCCATGGCCCCGAGCCCCGAGGAGCGCTTGTCACGCGAGGTCGAGCGGGCGCGCTTCCTGGTCGAGCGTGGGCGCCGCGAGCAGGCCGACGCGTTGTGGGCGGCCCTGGCCGTGCGGGTGCGCAGCCTCCCCGAAGGCGCTCCGCGGCTGCGCGCCGAGGCCGACTACGCGGCCTACCTCGAACGCAGCCGCGGCTTGGAGGCGGCCGCGGCCGAATGGCAGGCGCTCACGCGCCGCTACCCGTGGAGCCTCGGGATCTTCGAGGACCACCTCGCGTTCCTCGCGCGGGCCGGCCGCGACGCCGAATCTCGCAGCCTGCTCGAGAGCACGGCGCCCCAGGCCGGCGATGGACGCCGTGAGCAGTTGCTCGATCGCCTGGTGCGGGCGAGCCTGCAAGGGCACGATCTGCCCCGCGCGCGGCGGGCTGTCGAACGGCTGCTCGGCGAGAAGCGCCTCGACGAGGCGCGGCGACTCGGAGCCCTGCACCTGTTGGCACGCCTGCGCCTGCAGGAAGACCCCGCCTTCGATCCGCTGGGCCTGGCCCGCAGCGAAGCCGCGCTTTTCCGCGCCCAGCTACAGCCCGACCTGTATGCGCAACTGGCGCAGGCCGCCGACGCCGAACAGGCCTGGGCCTCGTCCCTCACGCTCTGGATCGAAGCGCTCAACCGACGCCTCGAGCGAGGCTGGCTCGCGCGGGCGGCACGCTCGGCGGACCGGGCCGGCCGCGCCGCGACCCTGCGCGAGTTCTTCGAACGGCAGCAGCAGCGCAGCCCGCGGGACGTGCGCTGGGCGGTCGCGGTGCGCGAGCTGCGCCGGCACCAGGACGACGCGGAAGGAGCCGTCGCGATGGCGAAGGCCGCGACGGCCGTGAGGCCGGAGCGGGAGTCGCTGTGGCGGGAGGCGGCCGACCTCCTGGTGCGCGCGGACCGTGTGGCCGAGGCGGCGGACTTCCTCGAAGGCTGGAACCGGCCCCGGCCCGGCGACGAAGGCGTCGCCGCCTGGCGCGGAAGCCTGTACGCCCGAGCGGGAAACGCGAGCCGCGCCCTCGAGATCGAGGGCAAAGCGCTCGAGGCCTTCGAGAGCGAAGCTCCGCTCGACAAGGAGCGCCGCGAGGAACTGCAGGGACGCCGTGGCCGCGCGGCGCGCCGCCTGCTCTCGTACGGCCTGCCTGACCTGGCCTGGCGCCTGGTCACGCCGACGGGCGACATCTCGAGCCTGGCGCAGAGCGGTCTCGACGCCGACGGGCAAGCGGAGTTGGCGCTCGCGGCAGGCCGCTTCGCCTCGTTCCTGAAGGCCGTGAAGGCCGGTCCGGCCATGGAAGCGGCGGGCCGCGTCTTCCAGAACCGCGCCCGGACCGAAGACCAGGATGCGCTGCGGGCCCTGGTGCAAGGCGCTCTCTGGCCGGCCACCGGTCCCAGCCCGGCCGGCTTGCGGCGCTACTGGCCGTTCGTCCAGAACTCGGGTCTGGAGCCCGTGGTGCGCCAAGGCCTCGCCCATCGCCACCTCGCGGCGCATCCCGGAGCGTGGACGGCCGAGATCCCGATCTCGTTCCTCGAGGAGGTCGGCGATCTCGTCGTGGAGCAGAAGGCGGACGCGAAGGGTCAGTCTCGATGGCTCTTCGCGGCCCCGTCGCTCCATCGGCTCTGGGTGAAGGACCTGGTCCGCCGCGATCGTGCCGCGGACCTCGCCGCCGTCCTGGCTCCGCGGCTGCGCGACGCCATGACGATGGCCGCGAGCAGCGAGCCGCTCCCAGCCTCCGATGTCGCGCTGCTCGACTGGGCCGCCTGGCTCGATCGGGACGCACTCGAAGTCTGGGCTCGAGGTCTGCGCGAGGACCCGGCCGTGGTGGCACAGTTGTCGAAGCTGTTCTCGAGCCGGCGCTCGTGGGATCGCTTCTGGGCGCTCGTGGCGCGCCAGTGGAATACGGCCCCCCTCGTGTCCCTGCTGAGCGACGACGCGCGCGCCGCCTGGTTCCGCTTCTGGGCGCCCGGCCCCAGGACCGAGGATCCGAAGCGCGTCACCGTGGCCCAGGTGCAGCGTGCGGTCGGCCGCCTGGTCGCCGGCGAGCCGGCAGCCGCGGACGACCCGGTGATCGCGAAGCTGCGCGGTCCGCGCCGCGTCGGCGAGGTGCTGGCCGCCGAGGCGCGCTGGACCTTCGTCGAACTGGGCTCGGCAACGCCGGAAGCGCTCTGGGGCGGGCGGCCCGGAGAGGGATTCTGGGCGCTCGAGACGCTCGCAAGCGTGGGGCTCGGCGAGCCCAATGCCGCCCTGCTGCCCCTCGAGTTTCCCGAGCGTGGCCGCGAGAACGAGCGCGTGTTGCTCGGCGCCGCCATCGCGGAACGTCAAGGCGACGCGGGTTTGGCCCTTGAGATTCTCGATGCGCGGGCCGGCGCGGACGCCACGCTGCTCGAGCGAACCCTGAGGCTGCTCGTGAAGACAGGAGCGGTCTCGGACGCGCAGGGGCGCTTCTCCGCCCATGTACGCCAGAAGCAGCCCAGCCTCGAGGAGGCTGGCCTGCGTGGCCTCGAGGCCCTGGCCGAAGCGCTGGGTCTTGCGCCGCCCCTCGAGTCGTTCGCTCCGGAGACGCCGCTGCGTCCCGCGCTGCTCGCCTACCTTCACGACAACCGCGGCGCGGCCAATGCGCGGCGTTTCGGGACCGACGACGAAGCGGGATTCCGCGCGGCGCTGGCCACGCGTTTCTCGGCGCGCGAAGCGAGCCTCGACGCGGCGCAGGTGCGCTACTGGCTGTTCGAACTGTGGGCGCGCGGCGCATCGGAGTTCCCAAGCCGCGGGCTGCGCCGGCTGGGCGGCCTGTTCCCCCACGCCGGGGCGTGGCTCGCGCCTCAACTCGTCGCCGACCGCGCCCTTGCCCTCGCCGCGGTAGATGCGCTCCCCGATGCGGGCCCGCTCCACGCCTTCGCATCGGCGCGGGCCGATGCGACCTCGGAGCGCTTCCGACTCCTCGCACTCAGGGCCGCCCTGCACCGGGGCGACGACGCTGCGGCTGTCGCGCTGCTCGACGGCTTGTTGGCCGAGCTGCGTGGCGTGCGGCCCCTGACTTGGGAACCCGTGGCGGTCGAGCTGCCCGAGGAGGAGGGCGAGGAATGGCCGGAGGAGGGACTGGCGCCCGAGTCCGACGAAGGCACGACGCACGACGGACGAGACCTAGACGTGGCTCGCCTCGAGGCCTGGCTGCTGACCTTCCGCGAGGCAGGCAAGCAGGCGCTCGCCGAGGGACGCGCGGCGGAGCTCCTCGGGGAGCGACGGGCCGAGGGGCCGGCGAGCACGGACGCCTGGCGGCTCGCCTTGCGTCTCGCCCCCGACGCCGCGGCGCGCGCGGCCCTCGACCGGGACCTGGAGCACGCCTGGCTGCGTGGCGACATAGCGCCCGAGGCGCTCGGTCCCATCGTGGACGCTTTGTCGCGGCACGCACCGGAACTCGCGCGGCGCTGGCTCGCGCGCTGGCCCGAGGACCCCAGCCTCCAGACGACCTCGGCCCGCGCCGCGGCCCTCCAACGCCTGGGCGATCCCAACGGCGCCGCGGCCACGCTGACCCGGGCCCGCCTGCGCCGCGGCTTCGAGGCGGCCGAAGACGTGCGTGCGTTCGACCAGTGGCGCCGTCTCGGCCCACAGCCGGCGGCCGAGGCGCCGAGCGCCTGGGGCGCAGCGCTGCGCTTCTGGACGGCTCCCGCCGCCGACGCGGCCGCCACGCTGGCCGAGCATCTCGCTGCGCATCCCGCCGACCTGCTGGCCGGGCGCGCTGCGCTGCGCAGCCTCGGGCCGGCGCCCGAGTCGGCACTGCGCCGTGCTCTTCTGGCCCTTCGGAGCCCCGCGCTGCAGCAGCTCGGATCGCCCTGGACCGATGCCCGCGTCGTGCGCCTGCGCCTGCTGCGCAGCCTGCTCCCCGGATCGGCGCGAGCGGCGCGCGTGGCTTTCGGAGCTGCCGCGCCGTCGGACTTCGGCACCGAGCTGGACGCGCGGCGCTTCCCGCGCCGCGATGTGGACGCGGCGCTCTCCGATCTCGCACGAGCGGCGGCCGGGGCCGGCTCGCAGGCCGAGGCCCAGTCGATCCTGGCGGCGCTGGCGGACCGCCGCGCCCGGGGCCTCGTGGAGCTGCGCGCGAGCGTGGGCGCCGCCGCGGCCCCCGAGGCGCCTCGCTCCTTCCGTCTCGCGGACGGACAGCCCGCGCCATGGCTGCCCCGCGATCTCACGTGGCGCGTGGTCGCCGACGTGCTGGCAGCGGAGGCGGCGCCATGAGGCTCATGTCGATCGGGTTTGCCGCGCTGCTGGCGACGGGGCCCGTGGCCGCCGCCGACAGGCCGTTGCCCCTGCCGCCGGCCCCCGTGCGTCTCGTCATCCCAGACGCCGGAGCCTTCGACCGCGCCCTGACGGGCCGCTGGCGTCTGGCCCTCGAGGGAGCCGCGAGGCCCGACGATCCCGTGCTCGTGGCGTGGCGGCGCAGCCAGGTCGGCGCGAAGCTGGAGGACCAGTGGGGCCGGCTATCGGCCGACCTTCCGTGGACCTGGACCGAGATCCGCAGGCTGCAGCCGCGGCGCGTGGGCATGGCGCTCCTCGACGTCGGCCAGTTGGAGGCAGTGCTGGCCATCGAGACGCCGCTCGCCGCCCTGCCGATCACTCCCCCACTAGGCGAGGAGAAACACCACGCGGGTGCCAGCTATCGACTGATCGCGTCCGGGGCCGGCGATGGGGTCTCGGACGAGCGCCGCCTGGGCCTCGCGTGGGCCCGCGTAGAGGATGTGCTGCTGCTCGCGACCAGCGAGCGTGCCCTGCGGCTGGCGCTCGATGCGGCTCTCGCGCAGGCCGGCTTCCACGCGCCGCTACCGGGCCTCGCCAGCGTGGAGCTCGACCTCGATGCCCTGCGCAAGGACCTCTACTTCCGCCGCGAGTTCCTCTTCGGCTCGGGTCGTGAAACCGGGGCGCTGCGGGCCGCTCTGCGCCTGGAAGGCGATGCGCTCGTCGAGGTGCGGGAGGGTCGGAGCGACGAACGGGCGACGGCCGTCCAGTTCGACGCCCTTGGGCTCGGAGCCGGCTGGGAGCCCGAGGCGTCGGGTCTGCTGGGTGCCATCCGCGGGGCGCTGCTGGAGCCGCGGCCCGCGCCCCCTTATCGCCCGGTACCGGCGCTCGTTCCGCTCCCGGCGGCGGGCCGCGATACCGAGGATCGCTACCTCGTCGACTTGCGCCGACCCCTGCCGGGCGAGGGACCCGAGAACGAGGAAGGCGAGTTGGGCGCCTGGCGCGAGCTGCTGGCGCAGCAGCCGCCCGACGGCTGGGGCTTCGTCGTGGCTCGGGACGGACGGCTGCGCGTGGTCTTCGAGTGGCCGGCGGCACGGGACGCCGAGCTGCTGGCGCTGATGCGACGCAGCGTCGAGCGGCGTGCCGGCCGTGTCACCGTGGTCGCGACCGGTGCGACGTCGGAGCTGCGCGTCGGCCCCGACCTGCCCGCCGCCGCGCTGCGCCGCACCGGTCGCTTCGTGTGGCTCGGATCCGACGCCCGGGCCCTGGCCGCTGCGGCCGAGCCCAGCCGGGCGGCGGACGTCGTGCGCTGGGCGCGGCTCGACCTCGTCGCCTTGCGCGCCGAAGCGGCGCGCTGGAATCGTCTCGAGGGCCCGGCCTCGCCCGAGGCGGTGCGCCCCTTCTCGGACCGCGTGCTGGGCCTGCTGGGCTGGATCCCCGACGTGAAGGCGATCTCGGTCGAGCGGCGGCTCGAGGGATCCGGCTTTCGCGAACGGCTGGCCTTCGAATGAGGCTGCGACGGGGCGCCCTGTCGAGCCTGGCACTGGTTTTCGCGAGCGGCGCCGCCGCGGGCGAGCCGCAGCTGTGGGTGTGGCAGCTCGAGGGAGACCGCGTTCTCGCCGAGGCCGAGGCCCCGCGCGCCCCCCTGCGCGTCGGGTCCTTGCAGAAGCCCTTCGTGTTGCAGGCCTGGGCCGCCGCGCACCCGGCCCAGTCTCCGCCCGCGAGCTTCTGCTCCGGCGGAGCCTCCTGCTGGCTCCTCCGCGGGCACGGCGACGTGGACGTGTCGCGCGCGACGGCGCACTCGTGCAACGCCTATTTCCGGGCGCTGGCGCAGGCGACGCCCGCGGACCTGGTGGCGCGCGCGCTGCGCGACGCGGGCTTCGTCGTCGACGGGCCCTTGAGCGCCGACGCTGCGATCGGCCTGGCACACGATGGCGAGCCGGCCGCGGTGATCCGGCCCGCTGACCTGCTCCGCTCCTACGACCGCCTGATCCAGGAACCGTGGCGCGTGGGCGAGGCGTTGCGCCAGGAGATGTTGGCCGGGCTGCGTCTCGCGACGGTCGAAGGGACGGCGAGCGGCCTGTCAGGGCTCGGCGTCTATGCCAAGACGGGAACGGCATCGGCCGTCGACGGCCGGCCGCTCCACACCTCGGGGTTTGCCATCATCCTGGATGGGGCCGGCTCGGCTCGCCTGGGCCTGCTCGCCCGGGGGACCGGGCGCGAGGCGGCCCGGGCCTTGGCGGCGGCCGCCCAGCCCCGCGCGAGTGGGACCAGCGCAGCTTCAGACCGTGTTCGCGTGGCGCTTTTCAGCCTCCTGCTTCCTCATCGCGTGGTCGCACGCAACGTATCGGGCGTCCCGTTGTCGGCCCGGGGAGGCTTCGTCGGACCCGGAGGCGAGCTTCCGCTCCTGCCCGGGGAGCAGCTCGCGGAAGGCTTGTGGGAGCTGCGGATCGACGAGCGGCGCCTGTCGCGGCGCGTGAAGGCGGCGGTCGAGGTCGCGGGCCAGGAGGACGGCCGGCTCCGCCTGATCGCGGAGATGGACCCGATGGAGTACGTCGCCGGCGTCGCTGCGGCCGAATTGTCCTCCCACGAGAGGCCGCGCCTGCGGACCCTTGGCGCAGCGGTGCTGCGTTTCCTGGCCGGGGGGCCGCGTCACGCCTTCGGCGACGTCTGCGACTCGACCCACTGCGCATTCTTCATCGGGCGCGGCCCGCGGGTCGCGTGGAGCGCGCCTGGGCGGGCCCGGGTCGTCCACCTGCGGGACGGTCGCGGCGATGCGCCCCTGTTGGACGCAGACCTGCGCGCGGCCATCCGCGCCGAGTCCAAGCAGCCGGGGCCGGCCTTCTGGACCAGCCACTGCGGCGGCCGGCCGTTGTCGGCACGCTTCCTGTGGGGAGCTGGAGACGCCGGCACGACACTGTGTCCGAGGCACGACGTCTCTTCGGTCCGCGGCTGGACTCGAACCTGGTCCATCGCCGACGCCGAGGCCGCATTCGGCCCTGAGCTGCGCGACCTGCGCGTCGTCAGCGACGACGGGGTCTGGAAGCTTCGCGCGCGCACCGCCGCCGGAGACAAGGACTGGCTCTACGACGACGCCCACCGCCGCCTCGCGCGCGTGTTGGGCTGGGGCGCCCTGCCCAGTCCGGCGGATGCGGTGAACCGGGAGGCCGACTCCTTCCAGGTGCGGGGCCGCGGGCTGGGCCACCGAGTCGGCCTGTGCCTGGCCGACTGACGGTACGCTAAGATTCCTCCCTCAGCCGCCCCATGCCCGAGCGCTCCGCCACCTCGCCCGACGAATTGCTGCGCCAGCAGTCCTACGCCTTCCGTGCGTCCATCGACGGCATGGCGATCCTTGACGCCGAGGAGCGCTATGCGTTCCTGAACGAGGCACACGCCCAGATCTACGGCTACGCCGGGACCGACGAGCTCCTGGGACAGAGCTGGCGCGTCCTGTACGCGAGCGACGAACTGCGGCGCTTCGAGAGCGCGGTCATGCCCGCCCTGTGGCGGAACGGACGCTGGCGCGGCGAGGCCACGGGCCGGCGCAAGGACGGCAGCCTGTTCCCCCAGGAGCTGTCCCTCACCGCCATCGAGGGCGGCGGGCTCGTATGCGTGGTGCGCGACATCACGGAGCAGAAGCGCTCCGAGCGCGTGCAATCCGCCCTCTACCGCATCGCCGAGGCCGCGGACACCGTTCAGGACGCCCCGTCCCTCTATGCACAGATCCACGGGATCGTCGGCAAGATGATGTGGGCACGGAACTTCTACATCGCGCTCTACGACCGCCAGTCCGACCTGTTGGCCTTCCCGTACTTCGTGGACGAGGTGGACACGGCGATCCCGCCGGCGCGGCCCGGGCGCGGCCTCACCGAGTACGTGCTGCGCACCGGCGAGCCCCTGCTGGCCTCGCCCGAGACCTTCGCGAGCCTGGCGGCGCAGGGTGAGGTCGAGGCGGTGGGGGTGCCGGGCGTCGACTGGCTCGGCGCGCCGCTCAAGCGGGGCGAGCGGACCTTCGGTGTGGTGGCGGTCCAGAGCTACACCGAAAAGGTCCGCTTCTCGGAGGCGGACCGCGAGATCCTGACTTTCGTCTCGCGCCACATCGCCTCGGCCATCGACCGCAAGCGGGCCCAGGACGCCCTGCGCGAGAGCGAGGCGAAGTTCCGGACCCTCGCCGACACCGCCCCGGCCGCCATCTTCATTTATCAGGGCAGCAGCTTCCTGTACGCCAACGACGCCACGGCCGCCATCAGCGGGTACAGCCGGGAGGAGTTCCTGGCCCTGCCCTCCTTCTGGGAGATCCTGCATCCCGAGCACCGCGACGAGGTCCAGCAGCGCGGGACGGCGCGGCAGCAGGGCGAGGACGTCCCCAGCCGTTACGAGATCCGCATCGTCCGCAAGGACGGCGAGGAGCGCTGGCTCGACTACTCGGCCGGGGTCGTGGAATACGGGGGCAAGCCCGCGGTGATGGGCACGGCCTTCGACATCACCGAGCGCAAGCGCGCCGAGGCCCAGATCGCGAGCCTCGCCTACCACGACACCCTGACCGGCCTGCCCAACCGGCTGCTGTTCAACGACCGCCTGGCCCAGGCCATCCTCCAGGCGCAGCGTCGCGGGCGGCGGCTCGGCGTGCTGTTCCTGGACCTCGACCGCTTCAAGATCATCAACGACTCCCTCGGCCACAGCGTCGGCGACAAGCTGCTCCAGGCCCTGGCGCGGCGCATTGCCCTGACGATCCGCGGCGAGGACACCGTGGCTCGCCTCGGGGGCGACGAGTTCACGCTGCTCCTGCCCAACGTCGGGCACGCCGAGGACGTGTCCCTGGTGGCCGAGAAGCTGCTGGAGGCCGTGCGGCGTCCGGTGCGCATCGACAGCTCCGAGCTGTTCATCAGCGCCAGCATCGGCATCAGCATGTATCCCGACGACGGCGGAGACCCGGAGGCCCTGGTCAAGAACGCCGACACCGCGATGTACCGCGCCAAGGAGCTGGGCCGCGACAACTATCAGCTCTACGCGGCGGCGATGAACGCCACGGCCGTCGAACGCCTGGCCATGGAGACGAGCTTCCGCAAGGCTCTCGCCCGCGACGAGCTGGTGCTCTACTACCAGCCGATCCTGGACCTCCAGAGCGGAGAGCCGATCGGGGTCGAGGCGCTCTTGCGCTGGAACCGTCCGGGGGTGGGCCTCATCTCGCCCCTCGACTTCATCCCGATGGCAGAGGCCACGGGCCTGATCCTGCCCGTAGGCCCCTGGCTCCTGACGACCGCGTGCGCCCAGGTCAAGCGCTGGCACGACCAGCTCCGGCCGGGGCTGCGCCTGGCCGTGAACCTGTCGGCGCGGCAGTTCCAGCAGGCCGACGTGGCCGGCCTGGTGCAGCGGGCGGTGCGCGCCGCCCTGTTCCCGGTCGAGTGCCTCGACCTGGAGATCACCGAGAGCTGGGCCATGCAGAATGCGGATGCGGCGATCCTCACCATGCGCGAGCTCAAGGCCCTGGGTATCTCGCTTTCGATCGACGACTTCGGAATCGGCTACTCGTCCCTGAGCTACCTGAAGCGTTTCCCGATCGACAAGCTCAAGATCGACCGCTCGTTCATCCACGACCTGACGACCGACCCCGACGATGCGGCGATCGTGCGCGCCGTGATCGCCCTGGGCCACAGCTTGAAGCTGAAGGTCGTGGCCGAGGGCGTCGAGACCGAAGAGCAGAGGGACTTCCTGGCCAGCCACGAGTGCGACCTGGCCCAGGGCTACCTGTTCGGCCCGCCGCTGCCCGCCGACGAGTGCGAGCGGCTGCTGCGCTGAGCGAGACAAGGACATGGGATTCTCGACAGACTGCATCCACGCCGGACAGGAGCCGGACCCCAGCACCGGCGCCATCATCACGCCGATCTACCAGACCTCGACCTACGTCCAGGAGGGGATCGGCAAGCACAAGGGCTACGAGTACGCCCGCACCCAGAACCCCACGCGGCGCGCCCTCGAGAAGAACCTGGCCGCCCTCGAGCGCGGCAGCGACGCCTGCTGTTACGCCTCGGGCATGGCGGCGACCCAGGCGGTGCTGACCCTGGTCCAGCAGGGCCAGCGCGTCGTGGTTTCCGACAACGTGTATGGCGGCACCTGGCGCCTGTTCACGAAGATCCTGTCGCGCTACGGCGTACAGTTCGAGTTCCTCGACGCGAGCGACGCCGCGGGCTTCGAGAAGAGGGCCGGCCAGTTCGCGATGCTGTGGATCGAGACGCCGACCAACCCGCTCATGAAGGTGTGCGACATCGGAGCCCTCGCCCAGGTCGCCCACCGCCAGGGTGCCGTCCTGGTGGTGGACAACACCTTCATGAGCCCTTTCTTCCAGCGACCGCTCGAGCTGGGCGCCGACATCGTGGTGCACTCGACCACCAAGTTCCTGAACGGCCACTCCGACAGCGTCGGCGGCGTGGCGGTCGTCCGCAGCGAGGGCCACGCCGAATGGCTGCGCTACGTCCAGAACGCCGCGGGTGCCATCCTGTCGCCCTTCGATTCCTGGCTGGTGCTGCGCGGCACCAAGACCCTGGCGCTCCGTATGCCGCGCCACGAAGAGAACGGCCGCGCCGTCGCCCAGTTCCTGCGTGGACAGCCAAAGGTCCGCGCCGTGTACTGGCCGGGCTTCGCGGACCACCCGGGGCACGAGGTCCACCGCCGCCAGGCCAGCGGCTTCGGCGCGCTGATCAGCTTCGACCTGGGCGACCGGGCCGCGGCGGACCGGCTGCTGCGCGCGCTGAAGCTCTGCTCCCTGGGCGAGAGCCTGGGCGGCGTCGAGACCCTGATCTCCCACCCCGCCACCATGACCCACGCCGGCTACTCGCAGGCCGAACGCGATGCCCTGGGCATCGGCGACGGCCTGGCGCGGATCAGCGTGGGCTGCGAAGACCAGGACGACCTGATCGCCGACCTGCGCGGCGGCCTGCTGGCCGTCTAGCCGACGCTTTCCTGGAGCCACGCCAGGTACGGCTCGTGGCCTGCCTTCACGTCCACGGCGATCACCTCGGGCAGCTCGTAGCTGTGGAGCTTGACGATGGTGTCGCGCACGGCCTCGAAGCGCTCGGCCGTGGTCTTCACCAGCAGCAGCACCTCGTCGCTCCTCTCGACTTCGCCGCGCCAGCGGTAGACCGAGGTCACGCCCGGGACCAGGTTCACGCAGGCCGCCAGCCGGCGCTCCACCAGCTCGCGGGCCATGAACTCGCCGTCCTCGACGCTCGAGACGCTGCACAGCACCAGCAGCGGCTTCACCTGGCGCCCTCGACGGCTTTCCACTGAGCTGCGGTCAGAGGCACCACGGAAAGCCTGCCCTGGCGCAAAAGCGGGCTCCCGGCGAAGACCGCTAGCGCCTTCATCTCGGCCAGCGTGACCGGGCGCGCGAGTCGCGCCACGGCCTCGATCTCCACCACCACCAGCCGCGGGTTCTTCGACTTCGGATCGGGATAGGCCTCTTCCACCACGCGCGCTATGCCCACCGCGGCCTTCTCGGCGCCGGTGTGGTAGACGAAGACCCGTTCGCCGCTCTTCATGGACCGTAGGTTCCTGAGCGCCACCGGGTTCTTGACGCCGTCCCAGACCGCGCGGCCCTTTTGCTCCAGGTCCGCGTACGAGAAGTCCGACGGCTCGGTCTTGAGCAGCCACATGGCGCGTTCCCTCCTGCCTTCCCGATTCTAGCCCGCATGGTCGCGAGGCTGCAGTTGGTGCTTGACAGCTCCCGCCAGCGTCGCTAGTCTTACAGCACTTTTTTATATCTGCACTGTAGGACAAGATGACCAGCGCGGAGCAATTGCGACGCCGGGTGAGGGACAAGCTGCAGGAGCAGCGCGGCGTGACCCTCGCCCTCTTGCGGCTGCGCGAGCAGCTCGGCGGCTCGCTGTTCGCGCGCTACGGAGAGTGCGGCAAGGAGTCGTGCGCGTGCCGCCAGGGCCGCAAGCACGGCCCGTACTGGGTGCTGTCGACGCGCACGGCGGGCAAGGGGGGCTTCGCCTACTTGAACGCCGACGCCGCCGACGAGGCGAAGACGCTGGTGGAACGTTATCGGGCGTTCAAATCGGGGCTGCGCCGCCTGAAGAAGGTGAACGTCGAGATCGTGGCCTTGCTCCGGCGGTACCAGGGTGCGATGTCGCGGCAGGGTGGCCGGCGGCTGGGTGTGAGCGTCGCGACATAGCTTGAAATATCCAGTTATAGTAGGGTGTTACGATCAGTTCCTGAAGTAATGTCTCAATCTGCTGGCGTGCGTGAAACTCGACCCCAGGAGGAAGGACCCCGGCGGAAGGTCTGGGTCGTCGGCGGCGTGATCCTCTTCGTGGCGCTCGCGGTCGGGGCCCTCATCGGGGACCGCGGGCTCCTGTACCTGATGGAGCAGCAGCGCCGCGCCGAAGCCTTGCAGCGGGACCTCGAGACCTTGCGTTCCGAGAACCTGCGCCTCGCCGGCGAGATCGCCTCGCTGCGCAGCGATCCCCGGGCGATCGAGAGGATCGCGAGGGAACAGCTGGGCCTCGCCCGCTCGGGCGAGACCGTGTTCATCCTGCGCGAGGAGCGAATCGCATCCCGCCCTTGACCAGAGCGGATTTTCGTTGACATCGGCCGCGAAATCCCATGTAGAATGGCGCGCTCTTTTGGAACAAGCGTTCCCGCCGCAACCCTGAAGAACTTCAGACTGAGGAGGATTCACTCGATGGCAAAGCCGATGACCAAGTCGAAGACCGTGGCCGCTCTGGCCGAGAAGACCGGGGTCACCAAGAAGACCTCGGCCGCCTACCTCGAGGCCCTGGCTAGCATCGCCTACAAGGAGGCGAAGAACGGTTTCACGATCCCCGGCCTGGGCAAGCTCGTGATCCGGAACTACAAGGCCCGCATGGGGCGGAACCCGCAGACGGGCGAGGCGATCAAGATCCCCGCCAAGCGCCGGCTAAAGTTCGTGGTCGCCAAGGCCGCGAAGGACGCCTGCCTCGGGAAGTAGTCGCTTCCGAACGAGCCGTTCCGAAGGCGCGGGAGCCCCCGAGGGGCGGCCCCGCGCCTTCTCTCTTTTTCGGGCTAGCCGAGCTTCTGGATCTCGGCGGCGAGCCCCGCCATGAACCCCTCGGGATCCGCGCCGTCCACCACGATCTCGAGCTTCCCGTTCGCCAGGCGCCGCACCCGGCCCGGCCTTTGCGCTCCGAGCGGCACCACGAGATTCTCCCGGTGGATGCCCAGGCCATCGGTCACCTCGAAGATCCTCTCCATCTCACGCTGAGTCACCATTTCGATCATCGGTGCCATTTTATTGCGCCTGCTGCGGCCCGCGGATAGAGTGGCGCCGCGATGTCGAGCCCGGCCCAGGCCGAACCGCCCAGGGGCGATGCGCTGCAGCGCGTGCTCCAGGTCGTGGGCCAGCTCGCGACCGAGCTCCACGGCCAGCGCGCCGCACGCGCCCTCCACGAAGGCGCGTCCCTGGAGCGGGAGCTGGGCCTGGGCAGCCTGGAGCGCGTCGAGCTCCTGGCGCGGCTCGAAGGCGTTTTCGGCCGCCGTCTCGACGACCGCTTCCTGACCATCCAAACACCGGCGGGTCTGGCGCAGGCGCTGCTCGAGGCCGGGGCGCCCGACGACCCGCGTGGCGAGCGAGCGGCGACGCCACGCGTCGGCCCGGCAGTCCCTGTCCCAGCGGCGCCGACGCTTCACGAGACCTTGTGGCGCCGGGCGATGGCCGAGCCGGAACGAGTGCAGGCGTGGGTGCGCGAGGACGACGGCCACGAGCAGACCGTGAGCTACGGGCGACTGCTGGAGGCCGCCCGGCTCGTGGCCGGCGGCCTGCGCGACCGCTCCGTGCAGCGCGGCGACACGGTGGCGCTGATGCTGCCGACCGGCTTCGATTTCCTGCGCTCCTTCCAGGGAATCCTGATCGCCGGGGCGATCCCAGTCCCCATCTACCCCCCGGCCCGCCTCGATCGCCTGGAGGAGTACGCGAAGCGGCAGTCGGCGATCCTCGCGGACGCCGGCGTGAAGCTCCTGATCACGGTCGGCCGCGCCAAGCCCGTCGCCGCGCTGCTGCGGCCGTCCGTCCCGTGCCTCGCCCACGTCGTGACCGCCGACCAACTGGCCGAGGCCGGCATCAGCTACGGCGCTCCCGAAGGCCGCGGCGAGGATGCGGCCTTCATCCAGTACACCTCGGGATCTACGGGACACCCGAAGGGCGTCCTGCTGACCCACTCCAACCTGCTCGCCAACATCCGGGCCATCAGCGCGGGCCTCCAGGCAGGCCCCAGCGACGTCGGCGCGAGCTGGCTGCCGCTGTACCACGACATGGGCCTGATCGGCTCGTGGCTCTTCTGCATGACCGACGGCCTGCCCATAGCACTGCTCTCGCCACTCGCCTTCCTGTCGCGCCCCGAGCGCTGGCTGTGGACCATCCACGAGCGACGGGCGACCATGTCGGCGGCGCCCAACTTCGCCTACGAGCTGCTCGCGCGCCGCGTCTCCGACGCCGCCATCGAGGGCCTCGACTTGTCGTCGTGGCGCTGCGCGCTGAACGGCGCGGAGCCGGTGAACCCGGATACCCTCGACCGCTTCGCGAAGCGCTTCGCGCCCCATGGCTTCCGGCAGGAGGCGTTCATGCCGGTGTACGGCCTGGCCGAGAACAGCGTGGCCGTGTGCTTCCCGCCCGTCCTGCGCGGCCCACGCATCGACCGCGTGGCGCGCGCGCCGTTTGCCAACGAGCGTCGCGCGGAAGCCGCCGCCGCCGGCGACTCGGGCGCCATGCGTTTCGTCTCGGTCGGTCGCGCCGTGCCCGGACACGAGGTGCGGGTCGTGGACGACGACGCCGAGGAACTGCCGGAGCGCCGGGTCGGGCGCCTGATCTTCCGCGGCCCCTCCATGACCTCCGGCTACTTCAAGCAGCCCGAGGCCACCGCCGCCATGAGCGTGGCCGGGGGTTTCTACGACAGCGGCGATCTGGCCTACGTGGCCGACGGCGAAGTCTACGTCACCGGCCGCACCAAAGATCTGATCATCAAGGGCGGCCGCAACCTCGTGCCGCAGGAGATCGAGGAGCTGGCCGCCGGCGTCGAGGGGATCCGCAAGGGCTGCGTCGTGGCCTTCGGGGTCTGGAGCGAGTCGACCGCGACCGAGAGCCTGGTCGTAGTGGCGGAGACGCGCGCCCAGGCCGCGGACAAGCGCGACGCCCTGCTGGCCGCGGTCAGCGAGCGGGTGGCCGAGGGCACCGGTGTTCCACCGGACCACGTCGTGCTCGCGGTTCCGGGGGCGGTGCCCAAGACGTCTTCCGGGAAGATCCGCCGCGCTGCGACCAAGGAGCTGTACGAGACCGGCCGGCTGGGAAAGCCCGCGGGCACGTCGCTCGCGCAGCGCTTGCGCCTGTACACGAGCGCGCTCACGGAAGAGATCCGCAAGCCGCTGCGCAGGCTGGGGCGCGCCGCGTATGCCGCCTGGCTGGCGCTGAGCTTCGGTTTCGGCGTGCTCGTCGCCTGGCCCCTCTCCTTCCTCATCCCGGGAGCGCGCGCGGCCGCGTTCCTGCAGCAGCTCTGGTGCCGCCTCGCGCTGCGCCTGCTGGGCTGCCGCCTCTCGAGCGAGGGGCTTCACAACGTTCCGCGCCGCCAGGCGGTCCTGCTGGCCTCGAACCACGCGTCCTACGCCGACGTGCCTGCGCTCCTGGCCCTGCTGCCCCGGCCGCTGCTGTTCGTCGCGAAGAAGGAGGTGCGGGACTGGCCGTTCATCGGCATGTTCATCCGGCGCGCCGGCCACCTCAGCGTCGACCGCCTCGATGCCCAGCAGAGCGTTCAGGACGCCGCTCAACTGGCGGTGGCCCTGGAGAGCGGCCGATCGGTCCTCGTGTTCCCCGAGGGCACGTTCACCGCGGCCACGGGGCTGCGGCCGTTCCGCCTCGGGGTCTTCAAGACGGCGGTGGAGACTGGCACGCCGATCGTGCCGATGGCGCTCACCGGCACCCGCCGCGTGCTTCGCGACGGGACCTGGCTGCCGCGGCCCGGCCGCATCGGGCTCTGGGTCGGCGCGCCCATGGCGCCCGAAGGCTCGGACTGGAAGGCGATCGTGGCGTTGCGCGACCGGGTCGCCGACGCCATCGCGGCCCGCTGTGGCGAGCCGCGGCTGGACTTCATCGGCGCTCTCCCGGCGCGGCCGGAAGCCGGCCCGTGAGGCTCGCCCCCGAGGACGTCGCACAGGCCCGGGAACGCATCGCACCGCACCTGCGGCCGACGCCCCTGCGCGCGTCGTTCGCGGCCAGCGGCGCGTTCCTGAAGCTCGAGTGCTGGCAGCCCACAGGCGCGTTCAAGGTCCGCGGGGCCGTCAACCACCTGAAGGCGCTCCCGCCGGAAACCCTGGCGCGCGGGATCGTCGCCGCTTCGGCCGGCAACCACGCGTTGGGCGTGGCGTTCGCGGCCCAGGCCCTGGGTGGCCGTGTGGCCGTCACGCTGCTGGTGCCCGAGTCCGCCCCGCGCGCGAAGGTCGAGAAGCTGAGGACGTTCCCGGTCACGCTGGTCGAGACGGGCGCCAGCTACGACGATGCCCACGCCGAGGCCCTGCGCGTGGTGGAGCGGACGGGCGCCCACTACCTGCACGCGTACGAAGATCGGCTCACCGCTTCGGGACAGGGCACCATCGGCCTCGAGATCCTGGAGGACCTGCCGGCCGTCGCCTCGATCCTGGTCCCCGTCGGCGGCGGCGGGCTGATCGCGGGCATCGCGGTCGCGGTGAAGGCGCAGCGTCCCGACGTGCGCATCGTCGCGGTGCAACCCGAAGCCTCGCCGTCGTTCCGCGAGTCGCTGCGCGTGGGCCACGCCCTTCACGAGTACCCGGCCGGGCCGACGCTGGCCGACGGCATCGCCGGAGGCGTCGGAGACATCGCCTTCGACCACCGCGACCTCATCGACGACGTGGTCGAGGTCAGCGAGGCCGAGCTCGAGGACGCGATCGCCGCGCTCGTCACGCGCGACCAGGTCGTGGCGGAGGCTTCCGGGGCGGTCGGTGTCGCGGCGCTGCGGTCGGGGCGCTTCCGGCCGACGGGCGCCGCGGTCGCCGTGATAACGGGCGCCAACATCGACGCGCGGGTGCTGGGGCGCATCCTGAGCCAGCGCGCGTGAGGGCCGAGCGGCCCGAGGATCGCTGGTCCGCCCGGGCGGCGGCCGGCAGCCTCGTAGTGCTGGGCCCGGCCCTGGGTGCCATCGCGGGGGGCGCCGTCGGCGCGGCCGCCGGCCTCGTGGGGGGCGGCCTGCTGGCGGGTGCCGCGAACCGGTTCTTCGAGCGGCGCACGCGCCGTCGCGAGGCGGCGCTCGCCGCTCCGTTCCCAGAATCGTGGCGGGCCCTGCTGCTCGAACGCTACGATCACTACGAGCGCCTGCCGCCTCTCTGGCGCGGGCGTTTCGAAAGCGACGTCCGGCTGTTCCTGGCCGAGCGGCGGATCACCGGCGTCGGGACCCCGGTGACCGACGAGCTGCGCGTGCTGGTCGCGGCGTCCGCCGTGACCCTGACCCTGGGCTGGCCCGACGCCGACTGGGACCGCCTCACCGAGGTCCTGCTGTACCCCGACGACTTCGATCGCGACTACCGCTTCGGCGGCGGCGACGACGACGGCCGCGCGGGCGAGGCGCACGCGTGGGGCACGATCATCCTGTCGGCGCCCACCCTCGAAGAGAGTTTCGACCACGACGACGACGGCTACCACGTCGGCCTGCACGAGTTCGCCCACCTGCTCGACGTCGTCCAGGGCGAGTTCGACGGCATGCCGGCCGGCCTGAAGGGCTCGGCACGGAAGGCCTGGCCGCAGCTGGTCGCGGCGGAGATGGAACGCGTGCGCCAGGGCCGCTCGGTGCTCGACGAGTACGGCGGCAACGACCCGGTGGAGTTCTTCCCCGTGGCCGTCGAAGCCTTCTTCGAACGGCCCGCGGCGATGCGCCGGCGCCACGCCGAGCTCTATGCCACCCTGCGCGACTATTTCCTCCAGGACCCCGCCGCCTGGGACGAGGCCCGGAGCTGATGCGGCGGCTCGACCTGGTGCTGATCGCCCGTCACCCGGGGCTGTCGCGGCGCCGCGCCCAGGACGCCATCGAGAAGGGCCAGGTCGCCCTCGACGGAGTCATCGTCCGGGAGCCGGGGCGGCGGGTGGCGGATGCCGCCGCGATCCACTGGGACCCGAACCGCAAGGCGCTGCCACGTGCGCAGCTCGACCTGCCGCGGCTCCACGAGGACGAACACGTGCTGATCGTGGACAAGCCGGCCGGGCTGCTGTCGGTAAAGGCGCCCGGAAGCGACGAGGACAACGTACTTGCCCACGTGGCCGAGTACGCGCACCGGCTGCGGCGCGACGCCTTCGTGCGCGCGGTGCACCGCCTCGACCGCGAGACCTCGGGTGCTTTGGCACTGGCCCTGTCCCGGGAAGCGGCGGACGGCCTGATCGCGTCGTTCCGCGACCACCGCATCGAGCGGCTCTACCTGGCGCTCGTCGGCGGCTCGCCGGCCGCCGATGCCGGCAGCGTGGACGCGCCGATCCGCGAGCGCTATGCAGGCGGACGCCGCGGCGTCGCTCGCCCGGGCGAGCAGGCGCGGGAGGCGCGCTCACGCTGGCGCGTGATCGAACGCTGGAAGGACGCCACGCTGGTCGAGGTCAGCCTCGACACAGGACGCCAGCACCAGATCCGCGCCCACCTGGCCCACGTCGGGATGCCGGTGCTCGGCGACGAGGTGTACGGTCGTGGCAAACGCGGTGGTCGTATGCGGCGTGTCCTGCTCCACGCGGCGGTGCTGGGGTTCGAGCATCCAGTGACCCGCACGCGCCTGCGCGTGGAGAGCCCGCTGCCGGCGGATTTCAAGGGCGCCCTCGCGCTGCTCCGCAAACGGGGCCGGCTCTAGGCGCGAGCGGCGCGACCGCCCGGTCAGGCCTGGTCGAGGCTCTCGAGCAGGTCCTGCAGACCCTTGGCGGCCGAGTCGAACTGGATCCCGACCTGGAACGAAAGGCCTTCGGAACGCGACCAGGTCACGCTGCCGTGAACTTCCGCGTGCAGAGCGGTGGCGCCGTCCCGCAGGGGCGCCTCGAACTGCACCTCAACGCGTGAGCCGCGCTCGAGCTCCTGGCCCAGGCGCAGCCGGCAACCCTGCGAGGAGATGTTCACGACCGTGGCCGGGTGCCAGTCTTTCGCTGCCTTGTAGCGAACGCTGAGCAGGCACGCACGGCGGGCGCTGAGGCGCCGGTTGGCGCGGCGGTGGGCCGCTCCACTCGTCATTCGATGTGCTCCGGTGGGCGGACTATAGAACGGCAGGGCCGGGGCATCAAGCGGGCATTCGTGCTAGATTCCGGCCCCGCGTGTCGCCCCGGCGCTGTTTCGGCCTGCCCAGCGTGCTGCTCGTCGCCCTCGCAGGCTGCGGCGGCTCGCCCGCGGGTCCCGACCCGACGCCCCCGCCGCCGCCCATGTTTCCCGTTGAGGCCCTCGTCTTCTACGACGTGAACGCCAACGGCGTGCAGGACGCGACCGAGCTGGCCGCGGTACCCGGCGCCGAGGTGCTCATCGCAGGACGCGCCGCTCGCGCGGCGGCCGGGACCGGGCGCGCCACGGTGAACAACGTGCCCCAGGGCACGACGACCGCCTCCCTCGTCCCCGAATCGCTGCCGCCCTACTACCTGCCTGGGTTTCCGGTCGAGATCACGGTGCCGCTGCCCGAGGGCGAGATCGTACGCCTGGGGGCGCGGCTGCCGATCGGGCAGAACCGCGTCGGCGTGTACATGGCCTTCGGCGATTCCATCACCGTCGGCGACGGCTCCTCCGACTACCAGGGCTACCGTCCGCGGCTGGAACAGAAGCTGATCGCCCATTTCGGGCAGGGCGAGATCCTCAACCTCGGCATCGAGGGCACGCGCAGCAGCAGCGGGTCCGCCCGCATCTCCCTCGCCATGCGCCGCAACGATCCCGCCTACACCTTGATCCTGTACGGCACGAACGACTGGAACGCCAGCGAGTGCCGCACCAGTGCCGACCCGCCCTGCCAGACCGTGGGCCACCTGCGGAACATCGTGCAGACGGTCAAGTCCTTCGGCGGCCTGCCGATCCTGGGTACGGTCATCCCGGTCAACACGGGCTACGACGCCCGCGCTCCCGAGTCCCGGAACGTCTGGGTGTCCGACGTGAACGACCGCCTGAGAGTGATGGCCACGGAGGAGGGGGTGCGGCTCGCCGACCTGCACCGCGCCGTCACGACCAGCGTTCCCGATTTCCACACGCTGTTCGTCGATCACGTGCACCCGAACGACCAGGGCTACGCGATCATGGCCGACGCCTGGTTCGAAGCCATCACCACACGGCCGCCGACCAGCAGCGCCCAGGGCTTCCCCGCCTTCGGCTTCGAGCCGTGAAGACCGGCCGGCTGCTCAAGTTCCATCGGCCTGGCGGCGAGGTCCACGCATACCTGTACCGCGACGGAGCCGGCTTCCGCGCGTCGCTGTACCTCATGGCACCCGACAAGGGCGCGCACAGTGAACCCCTGGCGCGCCTCGACGCGCCGGCCGAAGCGGACCTGGAGTCCGCCGTGCGCGCCTACGTGGACGAGCGCTTCCCGAAGTAAGCTCCGGACAGCCAAGTGGAGGCGCAGATGCGGCTCTCCGATCCGGCGTTCCGCGCCCTCTTCGAAGACGCGCCCATCGGCATCGTGGTGGTGGATGCCGGCCTGCGCGTGGTGGACGTCAACGCGGCCTACTGCGACATGCTGGGCTACACCGAGGCCGAGATGATGCGGCGCTCGATCCCAGACGTGACGCATCCCGACGACAGGGGCCGCGACGCCGCGTTCATGGTGGAGCTGCTCGCGGGCCGGGTGCCCCGCTACCGCGCCGAGAAGCGCTACCTGGCGAAGAGCGGCGAGGTGGTCTGGGCCCGCATCACCGTGACGCCGCTGCTCGAGCAGAGCCGGGAGATCAAGCACGTCTTCAGCATGGCCCAGCCCCTGGCCGAGCACCGGGCGCTGGCCAAGCTGTTGCCGATGTGCGCGGTGTGCCACAAGGTGCGTCCACCCTCCGGAGGCTGGGTCAAGGTCGAGACCTATCTCCGGGAGTCCGAGGACGCCGTGGTCAAGGACGATCGCTGCCCCGACTGCGCCCGCTAGCCGAGTGCCGTCATCGCTTCGTCGACGATGCGCACCGCGATGTCGGCGTCCTCGGTGTCGATGTTGAGCGGCGGCGCGAAGCGGATGGTGCTCTTGCCGCAGCCGATCAGGATCAAGCCCCGGTTGAAGCACTCCTGGATGATCTTCAGCCGCAGCTCGGGGTTGGGCTCGCGGCTCGCCTTGTCCTTCACGATGTCGAGGCCGATCATCAGCCCCACGCCGCGCACGTCGCCCATCTTCGGCTGCTGGAGCAGCACGTCCTTGGCGCGCTTCAGGAGGTAGTCCCCGACCCTGGCCGCGTTCTCGATGAAGCCGCCCTCGAGCAGGTCCAGGGTGGCGAGGGCCGCCGCCGCGGACACCGGGTTCCCGCCGAAGGTGGAGCCGTGGCCGCCGTCGTTCCACTTCATGACGTCGGCGCGGGCCATCAGCGCCGCGAGCGGCATGCCTGAGGCGATGCCCTTGGCCAGCACCACGATGTCGGGCTGCAGGTCGAAGTGCTCGCTCGCGAACAGCTTGCCGGTGCGGCCCATCCCGCACTGAACCTCGTCGGCGATCAGCAGGATCCCGTGCTTGCGCGTCAGCTCGCGCAGCCGCTTCAGGAACTGCGGGTGCGGCACCACGTAGCCGCCCTCGCCCTGCACCGGCTCCACGACCACGGCGGCGACCTCGTCGGGGTTCACGGTGTGGGCGAAGATCGTGTCGGTCAGCAGGTTCAGGCACTCGACGTTGCAGGTCTGGGGCTCTTTGCCCACCGGGCAGCGGTAGCAGTTCGCGTAGTGCGTGTGGTAGACCTCGGGCACGAAGGGGCCGTAGCCGCGCTTCTGCACCAGCTTGCTGGCCGTCAGGCTCATGGCGCCGTAGCTGCGGCCGTGGAAGGCGCCGTAGAAGGCGATCAGCTTCTGGCGCCCCGTCACCACCCGGGCCAGCTTGATGGCGCCCTCCACGACCTCCGTGCCGCTGTTGCCGAAGAACACGCGCCAGGGGCCGGGCGCCGGGCCGCGCCGCGCCAATCGCTCGCCGAGCTGGATCAGGTTGTCGTAGTAGAAGTCGGTGTAGCACATGTGCAGGAAGCGATCGGCCTGGTCCTTGATCGCCTGCACGACCTTGGGGTGCGAGTGACCCGTGCCCGCCACCGCGATCCCGGTGCCGAAATCGAGAAAGGCGTTGCCGTCCACGTCCTCGACCAGGGCTCCCTGGCCGCGCGCGGCCACCAGGGGGTAGTCCTTGCTGTAGTTCTGCGACATCACCTTGGCGTCGCGGGCGATGCTCGCCGCCGCCTTCGGTCCCGGCAGCGGCCCGATGATCTTCGGGTAGGGCTTGGCCATTTCTCTCTCCGTGTTCTCCTTGGTCTACGCGGGCCCGCTACAGTCCCAGCTCGCCCAGCGAGCGGTCGAGGATCTCCACGATCTCGCGCAGCTCGGCGTCGGTGACGACGAAGGGCGGCGCGATCATGACGTTGTCGCCGTTGACGCCGTCGGCGCAGCCGCCGCCGGGATACGAGATCAGGCCGTTCACGAAACACTTCGCGCCGATGGCCTCGGCCTTCCGGTCCGAGCGCGGGAACGGCCGTCGTGTGGCCTTGTCGGCCACGAGCTCGATGGCGGTCATCAGGCCGCGGCCCCGCACGTCGCCGACGTGGGGGTGATCGCGCAGCGGCTGCATGTACTGGAGCAGCTTCTCTCCCATGAGCCGGGAGCGCTCGACCAGGTTCTCGGACTCGAGGATCTCCAGCGTCTTGAGACAGGCCGCCGCGGTCACGGGGTTGTGGGAGAAGGTGAAGCCGTGGACGAAGCTGCCCGACCGGGCCAGTGTGGCCAGGATCCGCTCGCTGGCCAGCACGCCGCCCACGGGCATGTAGCCGCCCGACATGCCCTTGCCGCTGGTGACGATGTCGGGCCGCACGCCGCCCCATTCGATGCCGAACCACTTGCCCGTACGGCCGAACCCGGTCATCACCTCGTCGTCGATGTACAGGATGCCGTGGCGGTCGCAGGTCTCGCGGGCCATGCGCGCGTACTCGTCTGGAGGCGACGCGGCACCCGCGGAGGCGCCGAGCACTGGCTCGGCGATCAAGGCCGAGATGCTGTCCTTGCCTTCGCGGGCGATCACGGCTTCGATCTCCGACGCGCACGCGACTTCGCACGACGGGTAGCTCTTGCCGAGCGGGCAGTGGTAGCAGAAGGGCGCCGGCGCCTCGGGCGCCAGGTGCAGCATTGGCTTGTAGGGGGCCTGCAGGTTGGGACGGCCGGAAAGCCCGAGGGTGGTCAGCGTGTTCCCGTGGTACGAGATCGAACGCCGAATCACCTTGTGCCGCGACGGCTGGCCGTTCGCGAGGTGATAGGCGCGGGCCAGCTTGATGGCGGTCTCGTTGGCCTCGGACCCGCCCGAGACGAGATACAAGCGGTTGCAGTCGCCCGGCGTGTGCGTGGCGAGCCGTGCCGCGTACTCCTCGATCGCGTCGCTCGTGAAGTGCGTACCGTGCACGTAGGCGGCGCGGCCTGCCTGCAGCGCCATGGCCGAGGCGATCTCGCCGCGGCCGTGGCCGACGTTCACCACGATGGCGCCGCCCGATCCGTCGAGGTAGCGCCGGCCCTCCCGATCCCAGAGCAGGGCCCCGGCGCCGTGGTCGATCGCCCGCATCTCCCGGCCGAGGGGCCGGTGGAAGACGAAGCTCTCCGGGTAGCGGAAAGGAGCCATCAGCTCTCAGCCATCAGCGCTCAGTGCACGATCGTGCGGCTCTGCTCGCGCATGAACTGCTGCACGTAGTAGAGGCCGCCCGAGGCCTTGCCCGAGGAGCCGCTGCCCTTCCAGCCTCCGAAGGGCTGCACGCCAGGCCAAGCGCCCGTGGTGGCACCGGCCCTGCGGTTTACGTACACGACGCCGGCCTCGATGCGGTCGAGGAACGCCTGCACCTCCGACGGGTTCGCGCTGAAGAAGCCCGCCGTCAGCCCGTACTCGGTGTCGTTGGCGAGCTTCAGCGCCTCGTCGAGGCTCGAGAACGTCGCGAGGCAGGCGAAGGGCAGGAACAGCTCGTTCTTGAAGAGAAAGTGGTCCTGGGGCAGGCCGTCCACCAGCGTGGGCGCCACGAAAAACCCCTGACCCAGCTCGCCGTCGGTCAGAGTCTTCGCTCCCGAGAGCACCTTGCCGTCCTTCCACGCCATCTCCGCGAAGCGCTGGTATTCCTTGTAGGCCCGCTCGTGGATCACCGGGCCCAGCCACACGCCGTGGCGGCTCGGGTCGCCGATCGTGATGGCCTGGGTGCGCTCGAGCAGCTTCGCGACGAAGGCGTCCTTGACGTCCCGGTGGACGTAGATGCGCGAGCAGGCGCTGCACTTCTGGCCCTGCAGGCCGAAGGACGACTTCATCACGCCCTCGGCGGCGGCGTCGAGGTCGGCGCTCGGCATCACGATCGCCGGGTTCTTGCCGCCCATCTCGGTGATGCAGGGCTTCGGGAAGTCCTTGCTGAAGCGGTGATAGATGTTCATGCCCACCGCCTTCGAGCCCGTGAACAGGATGCCGTCGACGCCCGGATGCGACGTGAGCGCCTCGCCGGTCTCGGGTCCCGTGCCGAACACCAGGTGCAGCGCGCTCGTGGGCACCCCCGCCTCGATCAGGATCTCGTGGAGCGCCAGGGCCGTCATCGGCGTTTCGTGGCTGGGCTTCAGCACTACGGTGTTGCCCGCGACCAGCGCTCCCGAGATGGGCCCGCCGGCCAGTGCGAACGGGAAGTTGAAGGGGCTGATGATGGCCCAAACGCCGTAGGGCTTCATCACCGAGCGCGTTTCTTCCTGGGGCGTGAAGCGGGCCATCGGCCGCTCGAAACCGCCGTTCTTGTCCATCTGCTCGCAGTAGTAGCGTGCCAGATCGGCGGTCTCGGTCACGTCGCCCATCGCCTCGAGGCGATTCTTGCCGGCCTCCAGGCTGACCAGGGCGGACAGCTCGAAGCCGCGCTCCTCGATACGGTCGGCCGCCCTCTTGATGATCGCCACGCGTTCCTGCCAGGGGCGCAAGCCCCAGTCCCGGAAGCCGCGGCGCGCCGCGGTCACCGCGCGGTCCACGTCCTCCTTGGTCCCGATCGGGAACGTGCCGATCACGATGCGCCGGTCGACGGGGCTGCGGTCTTCGAAGCTGCGGGCACTCGTCAGCTCCTGGCCGTCGATGCGGTGCCGATGCGTGGCGCCGAACGCATTCTTGACCGCCTCGACTGCCTCGTCGTACTTGCGGCGGAACTCGTCGGTCTGCCCGGCCGCCAGGGTGGCGTAGGTGACGCGCTCTGCGGCGCTGCTCATGCGTGGCTGCTCCTTGGTCGCGCTCCGGCGCCGCTCGCCGGCCCCCGGGCAAACCGGTATTCTATCCGAGGTGGTGTCCTCCGGCCTGCCGCTGCGGCGCCTCGCATTGCTGCTGAGCGTGCCGCTGCTGCTCACTCTACTGGGCACCGTTGGATATCACCTGGTCGAGGGCTGGCCGTTCTTCGACGCGCTGTACATGACCGTGATCACCCTGACGACCGTGGGCTTCATGGAAGTCCATCCCCTCACCAGGGCGGGGCGCGCGTTCACGATGCTGCTGTCCCTGGGCGGCATCTTCACTCTGCTGTACGCCGCCATGGAGGCGATCCGGACCATCGTCAGCGGCGAGCTCAAGACGGTCCTCGGGAGACAGCGCATGGAGAGAAGCCTGTCGCAGCTCCGCGACCATTTCGTGGTCTGCGGCTACGGCCGCATGGGCAGCCTGGTGTGCCGCGAGTTCTCGGGCCAGGGCCTGCCCTTCGTCGTGATCGACAGGAGCGCGGAACTGCTGTCCGACTTCCGGCTGCCCCACGGCCTGCCGCTGGTCGGGGACGCCACCCAGGACGAGGTGCTGCGAGCGGCCGGCGTCGAGCGCGCCCGCTGCCTGGTGACCGCCGCCGCCTCCGATGCCGACAACCTCTACATCACCATGAGCGCCCGCTTCCTCAACGAGAAGCTGCTCATCGTGTCGAGGGCCGAGGAGGAGGCGGCGGAGAAGAAGCTGTTGCGGGCGGGAGCGAACCGCGTGGTGTCGCCCTACGTGATCGGCGGGCAGCGCGTGGCCCAGGCGGTGCTGCGGCCGGCCGTCATGGACTTCCTGGAACTGGCCACGCACAGCCAGCACCTCGAGCTGCAGATCGAGGAGACCGCGATCTTCAGCGGCAGCGGTTTGGCCGGCGCCACGATCCGCGACAGTCAGCTGCGGCAGGACCTGGGCATCATCGTGGTCGCGATCAAGAAGCCCGACGGGCACATGGTCTTCAACCCGGCTCCGGAGCTCGCAATCGCTTCGGGAGACGTGCTGATCGCCATGGGCCACCGCGACCAGCTCGACCGGCTCGAGCGACTGGCGCGGGGTGCCGAGGCCTGAGGGCGTCAGCCTCGCGAACGCGAGACCGGCACCATGAGGGCCCCGAACACCAGGGCCAGGCTCGAGAGGTAAGCCCACAGCACCAGCGCCACGGCGAACGCCAGCGGGCCGTAGAACGCCTGGAGATTCATCGATCCCAGCTTGGCCACGAATACCTGCTTCGCGAGCTCCCAGGCCACCCCGCTCCACAAGGCCGCCTTGAGTGCGACCCGGCTCCCAACGGGCACCGACGGGATCAGTCGGTAGATGAGGAAGAAGAGCACGATCGTCATGAGCGCCGCGCTGGTCTTGGCGCTGTAGCTCGCCAGGGTAGGCCAGTCGCGGCCGTAGCTGCGCACCACCAGGGTCAAGGCCACCGACAGGAAGGCCAGCAGCCCGCCCGCCACGGTCATCAGGAAGGCCAGACCGCGGCTCTTCAGGAAGTGGCGGTTCGGCTTGCCTCCCCAGGCGCGGTTCAGGGCCATCTCGACGGGCATGAATATTCCCGATGAGCCCCAGACGATCAGCAGCAGGGCGAACACCTCCAGGCCACGCGCCATCCTCGTCAGGTTCTTCAAGGACGCGGCGATCTCGGCGTGGCCAAACGGGATCAACTCCTGCAGGAGCAGCAGCAGGGCAGCGCCGGCACGGCTGCCCTGGTAACGCTGGGAGAAGGCCGCAAGCACGAGCAGTAGTGGGAACAGGCACAGCAGGAAGTTGAATGCGATCGCGTTGGTCAGCACCGCAATATCTCGCGAGAGCAACGTTCCCAGGGCTGTCCAGGCGCGCTTCAGCAGGCCGGTCACGCCCTAGCGCGCGCGCAGGCGCCGCCAGCGGGCGTAGGCCGGCAGGCCGAGCAGGATCAGGCCGAGGCCAATACCGGACTCCCAGGGCTTCTCCACCAGGGTGTTCAGGAACAATGCGACCGAGGCCGCGATGAACACGCCGGGTACTACGGGGTAGCCCCAGGCTCGGTACGGCCGCGGGCGGAGAGGCTCGCGCCGGCGCAGCACGAATAGCGCGGCGCCCGACAGGGCGTGGAACAGGACGATCGCGAACACGACGAACGTGTAGAGCTGCTCGTAGCTTCCGGAGAAGGTCAGCGCCACGGACCACAGGCCCTGGGCCACGAGACAGGCGCCTGGCGTCTGGTACTTCGGGTGGATCTCGGCCAGTCGGGAGAAGAACAGGCCGTCCTGCGCCATCGGGAGGTAGATGCGCGCCGCATACAGGATGGTCGAGGAGATGCAGCCGAAGATCGACACCAGGACCGCGACCGAGATCAGGCGGCCGCCCAGCGGGCCGAACAGCGCGCTGGCCGCGGCCTCGCCGATCCGGTCGGTCTCGGCGATCGCCGCAAGGGGCAGCGCTCGGATGTACACGATATTCATCAGGACGTAGAGCACGGTGACCGCCAGCGTGCCCAGGACGATCGCACGGGGCAGGTCGCGCTCGGGCTTTCGCATCTCGCCGCACAGGTTCGTGACCGCGTAGAAGCCGTCGTAGCTCCAGAACACCGCCACCATCGCGACGCCGATCGCCGACAGCAGGCCCGCCTCGGGCAGCGGTCGCAGGAACTCGGGACGCACGTCCGACGCTGCCGTGAGCCCCAGGGCCCCCAGGCCGACGAGGGAGCTGATCTTGGCGATCGTGACCAGGTTCTGGACCAGCGCGCCCTGCTTCAGGCCAACGTAGTTGATCGCCGTGAGAAACAGGATCGCGCCGGCTCCGGCGACCTGCCCGCCGTTGACGGACCAGTGGACCGGCCCCAGCGGCACGCTCCACAGCACGTGGCGCGTCGAGAAGAACGGCACGAACACGCCCAGGTACTCCCCGAAACCGACGGCCATCGTCGCGATACCGCCCGTCATCATGACGATGAAGGCAGCCCAACCGAACAGGAAGCCCCACAGCGGTCCATACGCGAGCTTCAGGAACTCGTACTGGCCTCCCGCGCGCGGATACGTCGCACCCAGCTCGGCATAGGTCAGAGCGCCCGCCAGTGTCACGAGGCCGCCCGCCGCCCACAGCAGCAGGATGAGGCCCTCGTGGGGCACGAGGCGCGCGATGCTGCCCGTAGTCAGGAAGATGCCGGAGCCCAGGATCGAGCCGATGGTGACGAGCCCGCCGTCCCAGGCCGACAAGCCCCGAACGAGGGCGGGAGCGGTCGAGGGCCCGGATTCGGCTTCCGACATCGCGGCGGCATTCTACATGCCTGGCCGTCCGACCCCTCCTTTCGCGCGTGTTAAGCTGTTTCTTGTATGGTGGACCAGTTCCGCGTCCGACTGGCTCGCGACCGCGCCGACTTCGACGCGTGCGTGTTGCTGCAGCGCGCGGTCTGGGGGCTGGCCGACATCGAGATCACCTCGGCCCTGCAGTTGATCGCCGCGATCCATGCAGGGGGCATGCTGCACCTGGCCGAGACGCCGGAGGGTCGCGCGATCGGTTTCGCCTACGCCTTCCCCGGCCTGCGGGGCGAGGTGCCCCATTTCCACTCGGACATGCTCGCGGTGCTGCCGGAGTACCAGAAGCACGGCGTCGGGCTGCGCCTCAAGTGGGACCAGCGCGACGAGTCGCTGCGCCGCGGTGTGGCCCAGATGGCCTGGACCTACGACCCGCTCCAGGCACGCAACGCGAACCTCAACTTGCGCCGGCTCGGTGCCGAGGCCACGGAGTTCCTGGAGAACTTCTACGGCATCACGACATCCTCGCTGCACCACGGCATGCCCACCGACCGGCTGCTGGTGCGCTGGGACCTCCGCTCGCCTCGCGTCCTTGGGCTGTCCGCGACCGGCGATCCGCAGCGCAGCGTGCCGCCGCCCGCTTTCGTTCGCATCAACGACGTGAAATGGCAGGCCGGATGGCCGGTCAGCTCCGAGCCGAGGCTCGATCTCGATCCGCCGGAATTGCTGCTCGAGATCCCGCCCGACTGGGACGTGCTGTGCCAGGCGGCGCCCCGCCTCGCCGAGGGCTGGCACGCGACGATCCGGCGCGCCTTCCAGACGTATTTCTCGAAAGGTTATCGCGCCGTGGACTTCGCGCCGACGGAAGAGGGCGGCCGTCGGCGTCCGCTTTACATACTGCGCCGCGGCTAAACTCCCGAAGGCCCAGCCCCCGACATTGACCGCCGGTTCTTGAAACCGACTTTCATAATCAATTTCGCTTGACGTTGGACCGGGCCCCCTGCTATCGTCCCGCCACGTCAACAATGAAATCGGTTTTCATGTTCGTAAATATCAGGAGGCCGTGCATGAGGCTGCGGGTCAGGAGACGCATCGTCGTCGCGGGCACGCTCGCGGCGTATGCCGCCCTTGGGACGCGCATGCAGGCTGTGGCGCAGGAGAGTGGCGAAAGCCCCGATCCTCGGAAATCCGAGCAGCAGGCGACGCCGGTGCGCCGATTCGACATCGCCCCCGGAACCCTCGACAGGGTTCTCCCCCGCTACCACCTTGTTGCCGAGCTCCGGGTCGAGTTGGGATCGAGCCCCATCGGTGCCTTGGCGTCGCCCGGCGTCGCGGGCGTCTTCACCGACGAGCAGGCCCTCGAGGCGCTTCTCGAAGGAACTGGCGTCCGGTATCGCTTCACCGCTCCGAGCCAGGCGGCCCTCGAGCTGCGGCTGCGTGAGTCCGTGGTGGTTCGCGGCCCGGTCCAGGCGGCGCCTTCTTCGCCCAAGTACACGGAGCCGTTGCGCGACGTTCCGCAGACGCTCAGCATCATCCCGCGCGCCGTGATCGAGGAGCAGGGTGCGACGACGTTGCGCGACGTGCTGCAGAACGTGCCCGGCCTCACCATCCAGGCCGGCGAAGGCGGCACGCCGGCCGGCGACAACCTCACGCTGCGTGGGTTCAGCGCGCGCAACGACATCTTCGTCGACGGCGTTCGCGACCTCGGCCCGCAGTCCCGCGACCCGTTCAACCTCGAGCAGGTCGAGGTTGCCAAGGGTCCGGGGTCCGTCTACAGCGGCCGCGGCTCGGCCGGCGGCACGATCAACCTGGTGAGCAAGGCGCCGAGCCCGGGTTCCGCCTATGCCGGCGGGATCGCGTTCGGGACCGAGGCGACCAAGCGCCTGACCATAGACCTCAACCAGCGCCTCGGCGACTCGACGGCTTTCCGTCTGAACGGTGTCGCCCACGACGCCGACGTGGCGGGTCGGGACGTGGTTCAGAACCGGCGCTGGGGCCTGGCACCGTCCCTCAGCGTCGGACTCGGCGGGCCCACCCGGCTGACCCTGAGCTACTTCCATCTAGATCAGGACAACGTTTCGGACTACGGGATCCCGTGGGTGCCAGCGACCCACAACGTGCTGGCGGCGTTCCGCGACCGTCCCGCGCCCGTGCCTCGCGACACCTTCTACGGATTCCTCTCGCGCGACGACGAGAAGCTGGCTTCGGATCTCGGCACGGCCCGCTTCGAGCGCGCGTTCTCGACGAGCCTCTCCCTGCGCAGCCAGCTTCGCTACGGCCACTCGACCCGCGACTCGATGGCGACGCCCCCCCGCTTCGCGAGCAACGACTCGACCACCATCAACCGCGAGATGCGCTCCTGGATCACGGAGGACGAACTCTGGGACAGCCAGACCGACCTGAGCGCGTCGTTCAAGACGGGCTCCGTGGGCCACGCGCTGGTGGCCGGCCTGGTGTTGAGCGACGAAAACAACAAGCGGCAGACCCGCACCGCCCCCAACAGCCCGACGACGCTCCTGCACCCCGACCCGAACGACACCTACGCGGGCGCGATCACGCTGAGCCCGATCTCCGGCGACGTCTCGGGCCGGACCGTCGCCGCCTACGTCTTCGACACCGCCAAGCTGGGCGAGCACCTCGAGCTCGCGGGCGGCATCCGCTACGACCGCTTCGACGTGGTGGGCGAGAGCACGGTCCCCGCGCCGGTGGAACGGCTGGACGAGATGACGAGCGGCCGCGCCGGCATCGTGTACAAGCCACGTCCGAACGCGAGCATCTACGGGGCCTGGGGCATCTCCTACAACCCTTCCCTCGAAGGCCTTTCCTACGCGGTCGTGAACACGGCCATCGGCCCCGAAAAAACGCGAAACATGGAGCTGGGCAGCAAGTTGGACCTCATGGGTGAGCGGCTTTCCCTGGCCGGCTCGATCTTCCGTGTCGAGAAAACCGACGCGCGCACACCCGGCGTCAACCCAGGCGACCCGCCCCAGGTGCTCGAGGGCGTGCAACGGGTCGACGGCGTCGAGCTCGGCGCCTCTGGAAGCGTCACGAGCGACCTGAAGCTCTATGCCGCCTTCACGCTGCTGGATAGCGAGATCGTGGATTCCAACACTCCCGCGGAGGTCGGCAAAGAGCTGCAGAACACGCCGCGCCACGCTTTCAGTCTGTGGGCCACTTACAGCGTGAAGCGCCAGCTCGGCCTCGGAGCCGGCGTGCGATACGCGGGAAAGCGCTTCGGCAACAATACCAACACCCGCGAGGTCGAGCCTTACTGGGTTTTGGACGGAATGGCGAGCTACCCGGTCGGCCCGCACCTCGACCTCCGGCTCAACCTGTACAACCTCGCTGACTCTTACTACTTCGAGCGCTTGGGCGGCGGGCACTTGATCCCGGGCGCGGGGCGCTCCGCGCTGCTGAGCGCGAACGTCCGGTTCTAGGTGCTGCTCAGCATCGCGGGCGTCTTCGCGGCCGAGGACGCGGCCGAGGCACGACGCCAGCTCGAGGCCGCCGACTGGGTAGACGGCCGAGTGACGGCCGGCCACCAGTCGGCGCGTGCCAAGGACAACGAGCAGCTCCCCGAGGGACACCCGCTGGCCCGAGAGCTCGGCGAGCGCATCGTGGGCGCACTGGAGCGCCACCCCGTGTTCATGTCGGCTGCGCTGCCGTCGAAGGTATTCCCTCCGCTGTTCAATCGCTACCGCGGCGGCCAGTCCTTCGGCAACCACGTGGACAACGCGATCCGACAGGTGCCCGGCACGCCGCACCGGGTGCGCACCGACCTTTCGGCGACGCTGTTCCTCAGCGAGCCCGCCGACTACGACGGCGGAGAGCTGGTGGTCGAGGACAGCTACGGCGTGCACAGCGTCAAGCTGCCTGCCGGCCAGCTCGTGCTCTACCCCGCGTCGAGCCTGCACCACGTGAAGCCGGTCTCGCGCGGGGCGCGGGTGGCTTCGTTCTTCTGGGTCCAGAGCCTGGTGCGGGACGACGGCGAGCGCACGCTCCTTTTCGACCTCGACACCGCGATCCAACGGCTGGCTCGCGACCAGCCCGACCACGCGAGCACCCTGGAGCTGACGGGCGTCTACCACAACCTGCTGCGCCGCTGGGCCGAGGTCTGAAGCCGTTGCCCCCGAAGGTCCGAAGCCTCCTGTTCTGGGCGCACCTCGCCACGGGCGTGGCCGCGGGCCTTTTGGTCCTGGTGATGTCCACGACTGGCGTGTTGCTCGCCTACGAGCGGCAGATCGTGGCGTGGGTCGAGGACTATGTCGTCGAGCCAGCATCCGGCGCCGCACGCCTGGGCGTCGACGCGCTCCTCGAACGCGCGCGGGTGGCGTCGGGCGAGACGCCCTCCGCAGTCACCCTGAGCGCCGACCGGAACGCGCCGGCGGTCGTCGCCATCGGCCGCGAGCGCAACGTGTTCCTGGATCCCTACAGCGGTGCCGTGCTGGGCGAAGGCTCCCCGGGCTTGCGCCGGTTCTTCCGCACCGTCACCGATTGGCATCGCTGGCTCGGCGCCCAGGCCGCCCACCGCGACACGGCCCGTGCGTTCACCGGCGCGGCCAACCTGGGGTTCCTGTTCCTGGTGACCAGCGGGTTCTTCCTGTGGTGGCCCCGCCAGTGGTCGAGGCAGCACCTGCGTCCGGTCGCCTGGTTCCAGGGCGGCCTCGAGGGCCGGGCCCGCGACTTCAACTGGCACAATGTCCTCGGCCTGTGGTCGGCGCTACCGCTGTTCTTCATCGTGTCGACCGGAGTCGTGATGTCCTACCCCTGGGCGAACGACCTGCTCTATCGACTGGCCGGGAGCACACCGCCGCCGCGCAGCACGGGCCCGCGGGCGTCCACGGGGCCGCCGAACCGCTCGTTCGAGGGACTCGACGCCCTCCTCGCAAAGGCCGGCGAGCAGGCTCCGGGCTGGCGGACCCTGACGCTGCGAGTGCCGTCGGGCCCCGACGGTCCGGTCAGTGTGTCTGCCGACCGCAGCCACCGCGGCCGCCCGGATCTGCGCGTCCAGGTCACGCTTCAACCCACGACCGGCGAGATCGCGAAGCTCGAGACGTTCTCCGGCTACGACCTCGGCCGCCGCCTGCGCACCTGGGCGCGCTGGATCCACACCGGAGAGGCCGGCGGCGTGGCGGGTCAGGCGCTTGCGGGCACCGCTTCCGCCGGCGCCACGGTCCTGGTGTGGACGGGCCTCGCTCTGGCCTGGCGGCGCTTCTTCGGCCGGGCAGAGGCTACGGTTACTTCTCCTCTTCCGGCTTCGGCGTGTAGTGAAGGTGCACGACCCGCCACACCCCGTCCCGCTTGAACCAGACGTCGGTCTCGTGGACACGCTCCTTCGTGACCTTGCCGTCGGGCTGCCGCGTGACCACGCGCACGGCATAGGACGCGACGGCCGCGTCGCCTGCGGGCGCCACCTGCACCACGAGGTCGGAGATCTCGTTCTCCAGGACCTTGCCGCCCGACGCGAGCAGCTTCGTCCAGTCCGCCTTGTAGGTCTCGAGGGGCATGCGTCCGTCGGGCCACCACTGGGTGAGGGACGGATCGTAGAAGGGCCAATAGGCGGCCATGTCGTTGGCCAGGTAGGCCGCGTTGAAGCGTGCCTCGGCTTCGCGCACCTCGGCCTCGGCCTTCTTCAGGTCCGGAGCGGGAGCCGCGAGCACGGCGAGGGACAAGGCGAGACTCAGCATCGGGATTCCTCCAGTTCGGGCGGGTATGCTACCTCGCAGTGACGCCAGGCTGCCTCGGGCTCGCGCTGCTCCTGCTCGCCGCCGATCCTCCCGACCCCAGCGCCTCGCCGTCGCCAGAGCCTCAGTTCGACGTTGAGACACGCTTCGAGGCCGACGCGCGACGCAGGTCGCCACGTCTCGGCAACCTCGGGTCGCTGCTGCGCGACACGCCGGGTGCCATTCTCGACCGCGCCGGCGTCGGTGGCTCGGAGACGGCCCAGCAGTCCCTCGTGGTCACGAAGGGCGATCCCGGCACGGGCACGACCTACGAGCTGGACGGTTTCGACGTGACCGACCGGGCCTCGCTCGGCTTCCTGGCGCTCTTCCCCGACCTCGACGCCGTGGGCGAGGTGAGCGTGCGCACGAGCGCCTGGGACGCGCGCGTCCGCGCGTCGGGGGCGAGCGTCAGCCTCAGCCTGCCGCGCCCGGTCGAGCGCTTCGCCGGCGCCGCGTACCTGCGCGGCTCCGGGCGGAGCCTGCGCTCCGACAACACGCCCGCGGAGCTGCGCGACCGGTCGTTCTCGCGCAACCTGACGCAGCAGCTGCTCGAGCTGGGCGCTCACGGCGCAGGCACCCTGGGCGTCGAACGAGGCCACTACTTCATCGCCGCCTCGCGCTACCAGCTGCGCCAGCGGACCTTCACGGACCACGAGGAGACGCTGCGCGTGGACTCGCTCCTCGGCAAGGCGAGCCTTCGTGGCGGCGCCGGAGACACGTCGCTGCTCGTACTGCGCAACGAGAAGACGCATGCCGGCCGGGACCCGGTGCTCCAGGCCGCGCCGGAGTCGCGTTGGCGCCAGTCGGGCGCCGCCTGGCTCCTGGGTGCGGCCGACAGGCGGCGGGCGGGGCCTTTGCATCTGACGTCTCGCGTCTCGTGGCTCGACGGCGGCTTTCGCCTCGAGCCCCCGGGCGGCGCAGCGGCCCAGGCGCGCGAGGACCTCTCCGGCGTCTTCCGCGGCTCGTACCTTCGCTTCGAAACCGACCGCGATCGCCTCGAGGCGAAGGTCGAAGCGGTGGCGCGACCGCGGCTAAGGGGCCGCGAGCACCAGCTCGAGTTCGGTGCTGCGTGGTCGCGGGCCTTCGCCGATACGACGAGCGCCTGGCCCGGCGATGGCGCCCTGGCCTTCGAGCGCCAGGACGTCTTCTTCCGGACCTTCCGGCTCACGGGTTTCGCGCAGCTGACGCGTGACCAGCGCGTCAGCACGAGCGTCGATCGGGCCGCGGCCTTCGTCCAGGACCGGCTGCGCCTGGGCCGGGTGGACGTCGGCCTCGGCGTGCGCGTCGACCGACAGGTCGGCGAGGCGCGGGCCTCCTCCGTCGCGGCGAACCGCCTGCGGCCCGACCTGCTGCCGGGCCTCGCCGTCGCGGCCGGCGGCACCTCGATCCGCTGGACCGACCTAATGCCGCGCGCGGCGCTCCTCTGGGAACTGGACGACGCCGCAAGGAGCCGCCTGCGTGCGGGCTACTCCGCCTACGGCGCGTGGCTGGGAGCCGCGGATCCCGGCTTCGACAATCCGCTACGCGAGATGGCGGTGCTCACGTACTTCTGGCGGGACGGCGATGGGGATCGCCAGGTGGATGCCGGCGAAGTTCTCGTGGATCGCGGTCTCCAGGCCAGCGCGGGCCTCGACCCGCAAGAACCCGGAGCCGCGAGAAGCCCCCACGCCGTTGCGTCGGACTTCGCAGCGCCACGCACCCACGAAGCGAGCCTGGGCTTCGACTACCGCACGCCGCGGTATCGCGCGTCGGTAGGCGCGACGTGGAGGGCTCGCTCCAGGATCGCGTGGCAGCCGCTGCGGGGCCTGCAGCGATCCGACTACGCCGCCGTCTCGCTGGTGGAGGGGTCGCTGTTCGGCGAGCCGTATGCGGCGACGGCCTGGGCGCCGCTGACGACGTCGGCGATCGTCCCCGGCAACGGCCGGATGCTCGACAACCGCGACGGGTATCGAGAGGAAGCGCTCTGCGTGGAGGCCGACCTGGAGGCGCGCGTGGGCGCCTCGGGCCGCGCTCGCGTCTGGGCCGCCTTCATGGACGCGCGCCAGCGCTTCCTGGATCCCGAGGTGGCGATCCAGGACCCGACGCCGACCGATTCCGAGCCTCTCGTCGACCGGGGCGCGCTGGCGGTACGCACGGGCGGCTTGGGCCGCAACGACGTCTTCGTCAACGCGCGCTTCGCCGCTGGGGCCGAGCTCCAGGCGGCGCTGCCCTGGCGGCTGCGCGGCGCCCTGCTGCTGTACCTTCGCGACGGCTTCCCCATCCCCTATTTCGAGATCGCGAACACTGGCGACCCCACGGGCGGCGCCAAGCCTGTGCTCGTCTCGCGGCGCCTCGATTCCTTCCGCCTCCCGACGCTGGTGCTGCTCGACGCGCGTCTCGAGCGGGGCTTTTCTATGGCAGGAGGCGAACTGCGCCTGGCGATCGATGGCTTCAACCTCACGAACAGCGCGAGGAGCCTGCAGGTCGCGCGCGACGTCGAGCTGCCGGTTCCCGGCCGCCGGCGGGAGATCCTGCAGCCGCGCATCCTGAGGCTGGGCGTCGAATACCGCTTCTGAACGCCCCTGACCCCAGGTCACGTGAGTTTTGTTGACAGCCCGGAGCGCGGGCTCCTAGAGTGAGTAGAACCCGCCCTAGAGCCGGCAGGAGGTACAGCACATGAGGCAGCGCCTCACCGCATTCATCTTCGCTTTCCTGGCCGTGTCGCACCCCGCGCTCGCCCAACGCATCACGGGCAACGTCGTCGGCACCGTGAAGGACGAGTCCGGCGCGGTGATGCCAGGGGTTACGGTCACGCTCACGGGTGACAAGGTCGTCGGGGCTCAGTCCACCGTCTCCAACGAGCAGGGCTTCTATCGCTTCATATCCCTGCCTCCGGGCAGCTACGACCTCGCCTTCACCCTCGGCGGTTTTGCGACCATCAAGCGCCAGGGAATCAGGGTGGGCGTCGGCGGCACCGAAGATATCGCGGCGGTGATGAAGGTCAGCCAGCAGACCGAAGAGGTCACGGTCGTGGGCGACGCGCCGGTGGTGGATACCCAGGGGAACCAGGTCAGCACCAACTACGACAGGGACTGGGTGCGCAACGCTCCGGTACCCCGCTTCAGCATGTTCGACCTGCTGGCGGTGGCCCCGGGCGTCTCCCAGAGCTCCCAGGGCTCCACCACCATGTCGGCCTTTGGCTCAGGAACCGACGAGAACTCGTTCCAGATCGACGGCACGAACCTCACGGCGCCGTCCACGGGTGAGGCCTGGCCCTACCCCAACACCGACGCGATCGAGGAGATCGAGGTGCTCTCGCTCGGCGCGCCCGCCGAGTACGGCAACCTGACCGGAGCGGTGTTCAACGTGGTCACGCGCCAGGGTACCAACGAGTTCCACGGCGACGTGAACTTCTACCTCCAGACCGAAGGCCTGACCAACCGCAACACCACGGACGCGCAGGACGGAGGCTTCCCGTTCCACCGCGAGAAGTTCCACGACGCCACGGTGCAACTGCTGGGCCCCATCATCAAGGACAAGCTGCACTTCTTCGCGTCGTTCCAGTACCAGCGTGACGCCAAGGCGCCGGCGGGGGTCGAGTCGAGGTTCTTCACCAACGAGAGGGCCGACCGGATCTTCGCCAAGATCAACTGGCAGATCAGTCCCAAGCACAAGATGGCCCTCGCGTACCACAACGACTACTACGATCTTCCCTACACGCCCTCAGCCAGCGCCGAAGCCACCACGGTGGGCGTGAACTACGGCGACAACCCGACGCCCAACCTCATGTACACCGGCGTGCTCTCCGACAAGACCGTTCTCGAGATGCGGGTCGCCGGCTTCTGGGGCAACGACCATGCGGGTCCGATCGTCGAGGGCGAGCCGCGGGTCAAGCCGCACTTCTACGACCTCGACACAGGCCTGCACACCGGCGGCGTCTACTACTGGTACGACGACAAGACCTACCAGGCCACGGCCAGCGCCAAGATCTCCCATTTCGCCGACGACTTCCTGGGATCGAGCCACGACTTCAAGTTCGGCGTGCAGTACGTGAACGGCGGCGTCCACGACGCCGTGGTCGGCTACAACGACTACATCACGACGTACAACTACACGTACACGGACTACTACGGCAACCAGACCACCTATCGCCTCGCCTACGGGTACCAGTACCAGCCGTTCTCCTATGGTGGCACCACCTCAGGCATCGGCGTGTTCTTCGACGACACGGTCCGCGTCAACGATCGTCTGACGCTGAACCTGGGCGTCCGCTACGACCGCAACGTCGCGAAGATCCCCGAGCTCGACGACCTGGACCAGACCGGCGCGCCGACGGGGACGCGGATACCCGGACGCGAGCTCTACACCTGGAACGTGTTCGCCCCCCGGCTGGGCTTCAACCTGAAGCTGACCGGAGACGGCAAGACGGTGCTGAAGGGCCATTGGGGCCGGTACTACCGGAGCATCGTCACGGCCGAGTACTCGAACAGCGTCGGAGTCTCGCCTCATGTCACCCGGGCCGGAGCCTACGACCTGGCCACCGGGACCTTCATCGACCCGGTGGTCACCGAGTTCAGCCAGAACCTGAGCATCGATCCGAACTACGAGAACCCGTACACGGATCAGTTCATCGCGAGCTTCGAGCGCGAGATCGTGAAGGACCTCGGGTTCTCGCTGCACTACGTCAACAAGCGATCCCGAAACGGCTCCGCGTGGCGCGACACCACCGGCCAGTTCGAGAACGTCCGCGTGGCGGACGAGACGACCGGCTTGACGAGCACCTTCAGGCAGATCGTCACCGACCCCGCCGAGAGCCTGTTCGAGCTGACCAACCAGCCCGAGATCATGAAGACGGACACTTCCGCGGTCACGGCCCAGGTCGTGAAGCGCATGTCGAACGGCTGGCAGGTGGTTGCGGCCTACACCTATCTCGACTCCGAGGGCATCCTGCCCTCCGGGCGCGGGGGCCTGCTGAACGCCCAGCGCGCGACCGCACGCTTTTCGGACTTCGGCCAGAACCCCAACGACTTCGTGAACTCGGGCGGCAAGCTGCTCGGGAACCGGCCACACACCTTCAGGACCCAGTTGGTCGTCGAGCTGCCGGCCGGATTCCTGGTCGGCGCGAACTACCTCTATCAGAGCGGCCGCAGCTACGCGCGGCGTGGACGCGTGGAGCTGGGCTACCCGACGGCGGTGGAGGTGAACCTCGAGGCGCGCGACGGCAGCCGCCGGGTCTCCAGCCAGAGCCTGCTCGACCTGCGCCTGCAGAAGAGCTTCAACCTGGGCGAGACGGTGAAGTTCCAGGTGTTCGGCGATGCCCTGAACCTGACCAACTCCGACACCAACGAGGGAATCCTGAGCCAGTTCGTCGACTCGGAGCTGTTCGAAGTGCCCAGCGACTTCGTCCTGCCGCGGCGCTTCATGGTGGGGGCGAAGCTAACGTTCTGACAACTGCTCCCGGGCGGGTGCAAAGCGCGGGTCGAGTTCCAGGGACTTCCTGAAGAACGGACGCGCTTCCTCCCGCCTGCCTTGCCTGTGCACGGCCAGGCCCAGGTTGTAGACGTAGCGGGCGTTCGTCGCCTCGCGTGCGGTGGCCTCGCGGAACGCCTTCTCGGCTTCCGTCATGTCGCCTTTCGCGCCCAGCACCATGCCGAGGGAGTTCCAGTAGGAGGCCGAGGTCGGCTCCAGCGCCACGGCTTCGCGCATCAGAGTGATGGCCCGCGCCAGGTCGCCGGCGTCGCGCTGCAGCTCGCCGGCCCGCATGCGCAGGAGGGCGCCCTTCTTGTCGAGCAGCAGCGCCGCGTCGTAGGCGCGCAGCGCACCCGGGCGGTCGCCGAGCTGCACGCGCAGTTGAGCCTCGCGCTGGGGCAAGGCAGGGTCCTTCGGCACCGCGGTGCGGCCGCGCTCGAT